>TARA_B110000046_G_scaffold17466_4_pt1 | contig 13209 bp, 5 predicted proteins | sample TARA_B110000046 | Tara Oceans TARA_B110000046 (sample SAMEA4397157) | marine metagenome | biome: Polar Biome; feature: [DCM] deep chlorophyll maximum layer (ENVO:01000326); material: water (ENVO:00002006), including particulate matter (ENVO:01000060) such as... | depth 40 m
GAAAATGATGTTATTTTTATATTTGAAGCACATCTTTTAAAAATTCAAAAAAAATATAATTTAGTCGCTTTAGATCATAATTCGTATAAAGTCATCTTGCGAACTTACCTGCTTAGAAAAATTGGTGCTTCCAATTCAATTTTACAGTTTTCAATTGAAAAATTTATTATAGATTTTTTCGAGAATTTAAGAAATAAAAACTACGTCAATTATCAACAAATATTAGTATTCCTTTCAATAAAGACTTTAGATTCACTTGAGCTTAAAATCATAAAAGCACTTACTATCTTCAATACCAAAAGCAACTTCTCAATTACGAGTTTAAAAGTTAAAAATGAAATGTTTTATAAGGATCTTGTATTCTACTACCTAGTTAAAAGTGAAATCCCAAGTTGGAGCAACATCACTATTTTTGATAACACAGATGTGCTCTTATTTTTAGAAAATAGTATTAAAAAACAAGACATCTTTTTTCTTAAAAAAATAATTTTAAATTCAAGGTCTTTAGAAGCATTAGTTTCTATTGTACTTCGAATGGATACCCATTTAAAATTTAAGCTTCTTGACTTAATAGTAATAGAGGATTCAGTAATTAACCTTTCAATATTGATCAACAAATTAGAATTAATTTTAAAAGGGGTAAAACTTTCAACAAGTATTTCAAATCAAAACTTTCTAATCAAATTGATTTTAGAGAAAGGCTTTTGGAAAATTACCAATCTGATTGTCTTTATTGAAAAATTTTATCGATTTATTGCAGAAAAAACAAGCATTTCAAAAGTAGAAATTCTTGAACTACTATCATCACAATTCAATATTTCTAAATCACTTTATTTAATGGAAAAGAATCCTCAACTAAGTAAAGAGGATTATATTGAAATATTAAAATATTATCTCGAGATAAAAAAAGTTCCTGAAAATTTAAAAAAAACCAGTACACAAATAAAAGAACAGCTTACTCAATTACTTCTTAAAGAGGAATTTATTTTAATGGATCTATTAAATGAAAATATGCCCAACCCCAATGCATTGAATAATATATTATCACTAATTTCAATTGAATATGTTTTGGAGGTTATCTATAAAAATATATATGATAAAAATACAATCTCTCAGCTAGTTGGAGTAAGCTTTAAGGATAGTTTATCTTCCTTTAAAACAACATCCTTAAAACAGGGTAAAATACTCTCTATCGCCTTGACATTATTTAAAAACAGAGTGTCTAAAAATACAATAGCTCTATTTTTTAAAGAATATAAAAAAATAGATGACACACAATTTGAAAATTTTTTCTTGATTTTCAAGAATAACATCAAAAAAAAGGAGAAATCATTACAAGATGAATACAAGTCAATTAATGAGGTTCTCTCCTCAGAAAATTCTATAATCATAGAACCAAATATAGTAGCAACTAATTTAAGCATTGTTGAATATTACCTTGAAATTGGATCTGTTAATTACGAAAACGAAACTCTAACCAAGAAAAAACTTTACATCCTTTTTATAGAATCCATCAAAAAAGATTCTTTATTTACTAAAAAAATGGTTTATGAATGGATCAAATTTCCACTCAAACTAAAGCGGCTTCTTGACTTAATGAGATTTGGAAAAAGAAAAATTTTACTAGATTTAATTCACCCCGAATTGTATAAAAATATAAATCTTTTCTCATCTTCATTGGATGAAATTTTGTCTGATTCATTAGAAAAAGCTTTTTCACTGAAAAATGATCAAGAATTAGATTTATTATTGATTCGATATTGGTCAAGAAAAAACATTTTTATTGAATCATCATTTGATATTATAGTCCCCTTATTTGAAGATTTCTTGATAAATCAAAAAAAGTCAGATTTCGAATTTTTCAAACATTACTTTGACACCGAAACTGAATTCACTTTAAAAATTGATAATTTCATTAAAAACTTAAAAAGAAATTTTTTAACTAAAAAAAATAAGATTACTAAGGATTTAAAGGTAGAAAAAGAAACATCAGACGATTCGATAGGCCCCAAAGATTCTGTTATTGTAAAGAATGCAGGATTGGTAATTTTGTGGCCCTTCCTTTTTAGATTATTTGATAAATGTGGGCTCTTGATGGATAAGAAATTCAAAGATGACATATCCCTCCAAAAGGGAATTATAATGACCCAATATCTAGTAACAGGAAGCATAGAAATTAATGAGGATGAATTGGTGTTAAATAAAATATTATGCGGTGTACCAACTAAATCAGTTGTTGATATAACCATTAAATTAGAGGAAATTGAATTAGATATTTGTAATTCGCTTTTAAAAGGAGTGCTTCAAAATTGGAAAAAATTAAATAGCTCTTCCGTAGAAACTCTCCGTAAAACTTTTCTAATAAGAGAGGGGATTTTAGTTCCTAATGAATTAGATTATGACCTAAGTGTTGTAAAAGAAACCTTTGACATGCTCATAGATACTATTCCATGGAACATATCAATGATTCAAACTGTATTTATGAAAAATAGAATTAACGTTGATTGGAAATAAAAAATAATGATGGAAGTATCAAAATTTTTAGCTGATAATAGTAAGACAATAGAAAAAGAATTAAATTGGTTATCCGCTTTAATTGATAGACGGTTAAATGACTTTTTTTCTACAGATAAAAATATAATCGCCGAAGAAATAAAAAGTCCGAATTTAGAGTATGATACAAGTAACCTAGCAAGGTTTATCAAAACAGAATTAAAGGATGACTTAGAACGCCTTTTAATTATTAGTGCATTATCTACAAATCTATTTCCTGAAGTATATGATCGCTTTTTGATAAAGAATAAGGTAATAGACAAAACTTTTACTGAATTTGGAGGTATTAAAGACTCTGATAGAAATAATTTTGTTCCGACGCTCAGGACAATAGTTTTTATTATGAATGGCATGTCAATTGAACATAAAATTAAAATCAAATCATATTTTAGTTTTGATCATATTTTTAAACAAAAATCTATTCTTGGACTACTTCAAAATAAAGAAAGTGGAGAACTTTTAGATAGAAGACTTTTTCTAGGAGAGGAATTCCTCCTTTATATAACAAGTGGAAAAAAGTTTGAACCCTCCTATTCTTCAAACTTTCCCGCTGCACGTCTTGAAACTCCGTTGGACTGGGAAGATTTAGTTTTAGAGCAATCATGTATTGATGAAATTAATATTATTGATACGTGGTTAAAAAATTTTAATCAAATTGAGAAAGACCCTATAATGAGAAAAAAAATCAATAAGGGTTATAAAGCACTATTTTATGGTACACCTGGAACTGGAAAAACACTTACCGCTTCCTTAATTGGTAAGAAAAATAATCTTGATGTATACCGGGTAGATTTATCTCAAGTTGTTTCAAAATATATTGGTGAAACAGAAAAAAATCTGGGTAATATTTTTGATATTGCTGAAGATAAAAATTGGGTTCTATTTTTTGATGAAGCAGAATCTCTTTTCTCTAAAAGAACTTCAGTTGGAGATTCTAAGGATAAGTTTGCAAATCAAGAAACAGCCTACCTTTTACAACGTGTTGAAAGCTATAAAGGATTAATTTTATTAGCAACCAATCTAAGACCAAATATAGATCAAGCTTTTAACAGAAGGATTCAGAGTATGATTAATTTTTCTATCCCCACTGTTAAACAAAGAGAAAAACTATGGAGAAATGCACTTAAAGAATTAGTTGATTTTGATAAAAAAGATATTAAAGATATTGCTAAAAATTATGAAATATCAGGAGGGTCTATTAAAAATATTATCCAATTTGCATGGCTTAAAGCCATGCAAAATGAAAATAAAATTACCTTAAATGATATTTTAATGGGGATACGAAAAGAACTGAATAAGGATGGAAAGTCTTTTAATAAATCTTGACCTTATAAATCCATCATGATTTTTAAATTAAAATATCGCCCTCTCTGCGGTGCATAAGGAACGTTTTTACCAGATAGTGAACTTCTAGTCCACTGCTCATAGCTTTGCCCAACTGTTCTAGTATTTAGATCAAAACTTCCAGAAGCAGATCTAACCCCAGGATGATAATATAATTTATTAAATAAATTATTGGCACTTAACGCTAATTTTAGTGATGGAATTTTCTCAAAACCAATAATTAAATTACTGTTTATCACAAGATATTCAGGAATATGGTTAGAATTATTTAATCCAAGATTCAACTTTTGTGTTGTGGTAGGTCCTACCGATTTTTGACTCACATAATTAACTCTTACATTTAAACTTGTATTAAATAATTTAGTGTTGATAAATCCTGTAACTCCAACATTAGCTCTATAACTTGCTATATCACCAATTCTTAATAAATCCTCGCTAGTTTTGTCATCTGAGTCTAGTTCTGTAGATATAAAATTTCTAAATGATTTGTTTTGACTAGCTTCGAAAGGATTTAAATAAGTTCCATTCAAATCAAACCTAAGAAATTTTGTTCGATATTTTACATTCATCATTCCTCCGTAAATAAGATAACTCCCATCATTAATATTTTGACTGTTACCGGTTTTTGTTTCTTGAGTTCCGATAGAATTTTCTACTTCGTATGCAAATCCGGTTATATTCCAATTAAATTTATCGGATTCATCGTTTCCTAATATTGACACATCCAAGTATTGAATTTCTTCAGGTTTTAAATTTGGACTTGGGATACGGTTTCCGCCTGTTGAAAATTTATTATATAGTGATACATTTTGAAAACCTTTGGAATAGTTAGATTTAATTGTAATCCGATCTGTAGTAAAGGTTATTCCAAGACGAGGTTGAAGTATCCGGTAAGCAAGTTTTGAACGAATCATTTGTCGATCAAACCTAAGGCCACCATTAAGGTGAATTCTTTCATCTAAAATATAATTTGCTTGAAGAAAACTTCCAGTTTCATTTAGTCGGTAACTGTTGTTTTTGGAGCCAAAGGGTTTTCCTAATTCCATGGCATAAGCAGAATCTAGATTTGTCAAATAAGCAGCTTCATCGCTAAAATCAGTCTGAAAATTTTTATGTAAATAATAATCGCCCTGGCTAGAAGTCATTCTGTGATCTGTACCAAATGCTATGTTTAAGTTTTTAGAGTTATAATATAATCGAATCTCTGTTCTTCCTTGTAGGGTTTGATAATAATAAAATTGATTTCTCCAACCATGATTCATTTGAATTTCATCAGGCGAATCTAAACTATAATAATTAACTAAATCATTAATGCTTAATAACGAATTTGGATTTCCAAAAGGAATAAAATTTACTCGGTTTGTTTTTCTCCCTAATGTGTGATTCTTTAGGGATGATTGCAAGCTAAAACTAAAATTTTCATTTAAAGTGTTATTATACTTTAAGTAAATGGTTTGGTTTGAAGGTGACCAAATTGAACCATTTCTTGAAGGTGCAACATCCAAATCCTGCATATTGTTCAGACCTTCTGCTCTCATCCATCCTCTAAAACCAATCAATAAATCTTTAAAGGATATTTTTGCTCCAAAAAAATAGTTTTCTGTATGATTTGAATAACTCAAAAAATTTCCATTAACTTTTTCTTGATATGCTAAACTGTCTGCATAAATAGCATTCTTTATGCCGATTTCACTTATTTTAAGTCTATCTCCAATAACATCATAAAAGGTAGGTTGTTGGTTTAAATTATTTACTCTTTCATATTCTAGCGCTTGTTGATTTGAATCAAATGTTCTACCTAAATGTTCGTATTCAAAATTCAGAAGATCTGCTGGATCATAGTTGAAAAAAGGTTCAGAAGACATGTCATGCTCATCCGAAGTAAAGTAACGTCCAGTTACCTGAAAATAAATTTGCTTATCTTTCTTGCTATTTCCTAAGGTAAAATCGGCATCATAGGTATTGAATGAACCTCTAGAAAAATTACCATTAAAATAAATTGAACTCCCTTTTTCAAGTTTCTCATTTTCAAAATAATTACCCGCCTCCTCTTTAGGAGAGTAAGTAATTATATTAATTGTTCCTAAAAAAGCTCTCGGTCCATACATAGTTGCTGAAGGTCCGTATAATATTTCAACAGCTTTTATATTGCTAATAGGGTATTGACGTGATATATAGGCAAAATTAGACCATAAATCATTCTCTTCAACCCCATCTATCATTAGTAAGGTTCTTTCTGTAGATTCTTGTCTAAAACCCAATTGATAAACATTTGCGTAATTCATTGAATAGGTTTTACTAATTTCAAATCCAGCCACGTCAGATAATAAGTCTATTAAATCAACATAGCCTCTTGCGATAATATCTTTGGCTTCAATAATTTCAACTGTTGCTGGAGCAGTTTTAATGTCTTCTGGTCTTTTGGAAACTGAAGTTACTACTACTTTAAGGTTTTCTTTTTTTACTCTGTAAAATAAATCTTGAAATACTAGATTTTGGTTTTCTTGGGAATAATTAGAATTTGTTTCAAGTATTTTTTTTAGATAGGAATTAGCTAATGAAATAGAATCTTCTGCAATTGCAGTAAGGGCTAAAAGTTCATGTATACGATTGGAATCATTTAAGGATAGTTTCCCTTTAGAAAATAAACAGCATTTTAAATTATTTTTTAATGTGATAAATTGTCCCACACTATACAAGTCTTTTAAAACATCAATATTGCATTTACATGAATTTTGCTGGGCCGAAAGGTTGAATGAAAAAACTAAAAATAAAATAGGAATTATCTTTATGATTTTTATAAAATCATTTATCATATGGCAATATTAGTATAAGTTTAAATATAAAAAAGTTTATTCATCTACATATAGTTTATTCTTCTAAAAGTTTAATGATTTTATTGATCTCAAATTCTTGGTTGTTGTAAAAATTTGAAAGCCATAAACGATAATATTTATTATTTACTTTTTTAGCGATAGCAGTTCTATCAATATCAAATATATAATCCTCATAACCTTGGTAGGCGTCTTTGCCATTTATATCTATTAGTAAAGTTTCTCCAGCAGCACTTGTGATTTCTAATTCAAAAATATACCCTCCTATTTGAATGTTATTTTGAAATCCAAGTTTTTGATTTGATATATTTATCAGTTTATTAGTTATGTAAAGAGAGAATGACTCTAAATCAACAGAGTTTAGTTTGTTTTTGTATAAATCATTTTTGGTCTCACTAATAAAATTCAATAGAGACTCTATTTTATTTCGATCATTCTGACTAACTGCTTTCGAATAGGCCAAATAAGCAAATAAAATACTCTTCCCTCTATTGCCATTTTCATATATTAGAAATTCATAATTACTGAATATAGCAGAGGGAATAGATGAAAAAATGATAGTTTTTTCAATGGCTCTGGTAATAATTACATTTAATAATTTATGCCCCCTTTTCTTAGTATTAATGGGACCTAATTTATGCATAAAATTACCTTCTTTATTAACTCCATAGGTAGTTCCAATAATTATGACATCTCGTTCTTCACCTTGAATATTTTCAATATTTTTTACAAAAAATCCATTTTCTTTTAAGGATATTAATTTATTATAAAAAGAACTATTTAACTTAGAACGCAATTCCAACTGATTTAAAACTTCTTCCCGTTGCAACAAACTAAAAGTTGCTACGCCTACAGATTTATCTTCTCCTATATTATCTTCAATATAATCAACAATATCTTTTGCTTCCTTTCTATTTATTCGATTAATAAATTTTCCTTTAGAGGAATGAAATTCAATTGAACAATAGGCTTCACTTGAGGGTTGCGCAATAAGTCTTGATTTATAAAATGCTGCATTTGAAAAGTTTATTAAATCTGGATGCTTTGATCGGTAATGAATATCTAGATAATGTGACTTAAAATTATTCGAAATGCAATAATCAAGTAATGATCTAGAATTTTTAGATTTCAATTTATCTATGTTATCATAAGCGTCTTTATTTTTAATAAAATAATCCATTGGTGGAAGCTGGTGAATATCACCTGCAACTATTGACACCTTTCCCCTAATCATAGAGGGGAAAGTATCTTCAATTTTAAGTTGACTAGATTCATCATAAATAACATAATCAAAATAGCCCTTTTCTAATGGAAAAAGACTTGAACAACTACTAGGGTTAGTCATGAAAACCGGAAAAAAAGATTTCAAAATTCCTGAATTATGATTTGAAATTTTTGTTAGAGAAGGCTTTATTCTGTTACTTAAACTTTTTTTAGAAAAAAATTGTTCGATTGTAAGTTTTTCCTCAGTTTCTTTAAAATTTAGTATTCCATTGAGTCTATTCTTTTTTAATCGATCATTTGTTTTTGTCAGAATAAAATCATTGATGTGTTTGACATCTGATTCTATATCATAATAGCCCTTTTCAATACCGTTGAAATCAAAATTATCTATGGAATTTTGATCCAAAAGATGCGAATAATACCAATCAAAAAAATCAATACTGAAAGCTTCTAATATTCCCAATTTTTTAATTAAAGTTTTTTCATTTGAAGTAAGTTCAAGAAGTTTATTGTTGAAACTCTTAAGTGTTTTAAAGTCTTCTTTATTTTCATAAATAAATTGAATGGTATCTGCTATCAATTTAATTTGTTTATTCAACGTAACAGACTGAATACTATTACTAAAGGATTTACTGAAGATTCCTTCCTTTTCTATTTTGGCTATATAAAAAATAAACTCCTTTTGGATTTGGTTAAGCTCAACATCATCACTATCTACATAATTAATATATTTAAATGCAAACCTATTCTTGCCTATTAATGCTTTTTCCAATCGCTTACCCAACTCTCTTAGTTTTAAGAAATAAGAAGAATATATTATACTAATCAAATCATTAAATTCTTGCTCATCAAAACAATAGATACGTGTATTTACAGACTCAAAAAAAGAATCATAGGGATTAAGCTTTTCATCAAAAAAAGTAGATATCGTTTTGAAAAGTACTTTTAGTCTTGAAAATTCTTCAATATTAAATTGAAACTCTTTAACATTTAAATTAAGTGAAGTCGTTAAACTTTTATAGCGATTATTTTTTATTGCAATAACAAGATCAGAATAACTTAATTTATCACCAATGATTGGTTTATTCAAGCGTTTTTTAGTTTTATTAATAAGGCTTATAACTTCATTAACTTTTTCTATTTTTTGATAGATCAATTTTTCTTTTGCGATAGAATATTCTTCTTTTTTAGAATCAAGTGCTTTTGTAAAAATTTGATGTTCTTCTTTGATTTGAACTATAATTTTTCGTATTTTATTAATAACATTTCTGCGATCTTTTTTAACATCTGAAATATTTATGCAAAATTCATCAAAACCAATTTTACTTAAGTTTTCGTTTAGTACATCTATGGCTGTTTTTTTTTCACACACAATCAAACATGTTTGACCTTTACTTAAAATATATGAAATAATAGCTGTTAGTGTTTTGCTTTTACCTGTTCCTGGTGGACCATGAATTACAGTGTTAGCATTTTTATTTAAGGTTCGTATAACTCGCTGTTGAGAATGATCTAAAGCAACACCTGTATATAAACTATCGTTCAAGTTCTGTTTCATCTCAAAATGACAAGGAATAGATTTCTGTTCCAGCGTAGAATAATCTGATATGATAGATTCTTTAGAACTAACATAAAGACCAAAAACTCCATTATTTATAAGTTTTGGTTTGTGTGTGCTATAATATTTGGGTGGCAACTCTTCAAAAGCATCAAGTGAATAAAATCTATGATTTTCATTAAGAGGCATGCAACCCAAAGTAAACAAAACATTATTTATAATTTTCAAAAGCAAAGTAAAGTCTAACTTTATACTTTCAAGAATGGGAACTTCAAAGGCAGCATCATAATTGCTTTTTATAAGACTTACAAGAGAGGGATTTATTAAAATTTCGTCCGTAGATTTTCTATTTATCCTAATCGCTCCTGATCTTTTTAAATGGCCTGATATTTGAACATCCCAAATCAATATGGGAATTGAGTTTATACGCTTGTGTCTTTTATCAGCTATTTCAATAATTGGATACCCAATTCCAAAAGGGTCCAGATTTAATTCATTTGTAAAGTCATTATTTTTTCTTAATAAATGAAGTAATCTTCTTGCATTTCTATTTTCTGATAACTTATTAAAATGAATTGGAAAATTATATTCAAAAGGACGATTAGAGATTAAATTATTAGTTATTGACAAGGGATCTAAACCTTCTTTTAGATGCTTTAGTGCAATTACTTCAATTCTACTGATACTCTTTCTAGGATGTGCATTTATATAAATAGAACGGGCATTAGAATCTATTATTTTCTCTTTTAGATAAGGGACTAAATAATTTTTTTCTATTTTCATTTCAAGTCTTAAGAGTATTTTTTCATGAGTACCTTGGTTAATGAGACAGCAAAACCTTTAGCAATAACTTCTAATCTTAAAAAAAAGTTGATTGAATCTTTCAAAACAGTTTGCAAATCTTATTTCTCTAAATAAATAAAAATATTAGATAGGTCTAGAATCAATCTTGAATAATTCCCTGGTGTGAAAATTCTATACTTTCAATTGCAGCTTCAGAAGATTCTGAATTCATATCAGTGGAAGTGTATTTAAGTGGAAATGCATTGTTTATTAACCAAGTCATTCTAGGTTCAGAAGTTTCGTCCATCAATCTAATAACTACAGTCATTCTCTTGTAAGTATTTAACTTAATTTTCGAAATTAAAGATTGGTAAATATCATCATTTACAAAAACTCCTTTTTTTATAATAAGGTTCCCTGTTTTTTTGATTCCAGGCATTTGAATAGTTCCAAAGCTTGGATCGTTTCCGTGTCGATAGGAGATATTGTCTGCTTCAATTTCTAGGCCAGAAACCTCTTGAAAAGCAAGATCGGTGAGGTCGTCGATATCAATCGAAAAATAAAATTTCGGCATGGGCCAGAATTGGTCTTGCTCCTTGCCTGATTCAGCTTTAGGTAATGCCAAAATTTGATTTTTTTATCATTAAAAAATGAAATTAAATAAAAAAAGTAAGTTTATGTCTTTATAATTGATTTAAAATGGAATTATTTGTTTAAGCTAAAGCAAATAGTTTAATAGTTTATAATGGAGTCCAATTATCATTTTTACCAGTTCCCATTTTAAGTTAAGGAAATCCGCTAATGAGTATCCTTTATTTTTTGTCATACCTAAATACTGCTTTTTTAGAAAATATAACAAATCCAATATTGATTGAAAGTTATGTTGTTTTATAAAATTCTGTCACGATTACTAAACTTGGAACCCTTTTGTAAAAAAAAGAATCAAGTTATTTCTTTATAACAACTCACCTTTTTAATGTTTTATTATAATTCCTCCTCATCTTTTTTTTCTATCTGAAACAAGTTCTCTTTTAATAGATAATTGTCTATTGAATATTTACTCTCTTTAGCTTCCTTACTATTCTCTAAATATAAGTTTATTTGAGCATCTACTTCTGATAAACCAAGATCAGGATTATTTAAAATAGGATCAATACTTTTTATGTAGGCTGTGGCAGTGTTAATTTGATTTTCATAAATGGAGACTTTACCAAGATTCTTTTTTAATGTTTTAAGGTCTTTTCCTACTATAATTTGGTATTTCTTAGTAGCTTTTTGAATTTTATTTTGATAATGCGGTTTGTCTCTATTCTTAGAGAATATATTATTAGTTTTTTTAGGAGCTTCTGCAAGTTTTTTCTCCTGCCTGTCAATAAATATTTTTTGTTTTTCCTTCTTATCATTTAATCTTTTCTCATCTGCACTCAATTTATTTCTGAATTTTTTATACTCTTTATTGGATAGGTTTTCCTCAATGGTTCTCTCCAGAATGGCAATTAATCTATCCTTTTTAGAATTTATTTTTTTTGAATCTATAATCTCTTCTTTTGATTCTTCAGTTTTAACATTTATCTCTGAATTTTCATTAAGCATTGCGTAAAACTTATCCATGGCTTGCATGTATTCTTTTGAATGATTTTGAATATCGGGTGCTTTATCAATGTCACCGGGAAATTTTATTTCCTTTCCTTTAAAAAGTCCTGAGGTCTCTTTCTGTTTATCTTGTTTATTAATAAAGTCATAATCACCACTCCTTTCAGATGTTCCTAATACCCACTTTTTGAGTTCAATTTCATAAAGTGTTTTGCTAAATACTAAAAGTGCTTGTGCTTCTATTCCTCCAGTTAATTTAGCAATAAAATCTGCATTGACTTTATAATTTCCAGTTAGAGATGTAATATTAAATTCTTTATCTAGTATCCCGTCAAGCCCAAGCTCTAAACTTGCATCAGCCTTGGCTTCACCTTTCAAAAATGCTGCAAGTTTTACTAATAATTTAGATCCGACTCCTAATGAACCCTTTAATGTAACAATTAAGGTTGCAATACCATCTCCAGACCCTGTGATCTCTGATGCTTCTCCAGCTTTATTGATTGATCCTGATATTTTTATAGAACCTCCAGCTTTCGCATTCATTCCAACCTCTGCCTCCATGGGTATAATTCCAGCCATAAATGGCATTACCAAATTAAATCCAACTGGCCAGGTTCCAGGAGGCATAAAAGCATCCGGTATTTTAGGTGATTGAAGTTCAAATTCAATTGCATATGCTTCTATTTCTGGTAATTTTTCATTCTTATGATTCCACAAAAGATTAACATTTCCATTTGCTTTAAACCAATCACCACTGGCTATAGCTGCTTCAACATTTTCTAGACCTAGCGCATAGTCGTTTTTCTTACCTTTAAGTATACCGTCTCCATTTTCAAATTTTAAACTTCCTATGTCTGGAATCAATTTAGGCAACTTAAATCTTATTTCTTTCCAATCTACATTGCCTGATTCTATTACTACCCCCTTGCCTTCTGCCTCTAGTGGTTTTCCAATAGGTAGTTTTAGTGTAATATCTAGAGTCTCCATCTCTAGTTTTTTGTTTTCATATTTTAATGATTTTGAAACAAGTTTTAATTTTTCACCAAGTAGTCCAACACTGATTGTATCTCCCTTTAAACCAAAGGACCATTCACCATCTTTTTCTTTAATAGCTACCTTAACATTTTCTGCACTGATAGTAGCACCCGGAACAGCAGTTTTGGGAATTTCTAGACTTCCTTCAGCATGTTTCGCATAATTTCCTTCTTTACCACTTACAGTCGCAACAGCATCTTTAACACTCACCAATCCTTCTACTCCCAGTTTATCAATCTTTAAAGTCGCTTCATCCCAATCAACTTCATCTTTTGTAATAGTTAA
>TARA_B110000046_G_scaffold39855_1_pt1 | contig 13205 bp, 10 predicted proteins | sample TARA_B110000046 | Tara Oceans TARA_B110000046 (sample SAMEA4397157) | marine metagenome | biome: Polar Biome; feature: [DCM] deep chlorophyll maximum layer (ENVO:01000326); material: water (ENVO:00002006), including particulate matter (ENVO:01000060) such as... | depth 40 m
TCTATAATAACTTGTGCTTCTTCGTAAGCAAAACGTTTATCTGAATAAGTGACGGTTCTTCCAAACCATTCATGGATAACTTGTGCTTTTTCATTTATTTCAAACACTGCTGAGAAAGTTAACTTTTCTTCATTAGGCCTTAAAGAACAGGCTCCATTTGATAACATTTCTGGTAACATTGGAACTACTCTATCAACTAAATAGACGGAAGTTGCTCTACTATAAGCCTCATCATCTAAAACAGTATTTGGTTGAACATAATGAGAAACGTCAGCGATATGAATTCCTATTTCAAAATTACCATTCTCTAATTTTGTAAAAGATAACGCATCATCAAAATCTTTTGCATCTTTTGGATCTATTGTAAAGGTTAGATCTTTACGCATATCTCTTCTTTTTGATATTTCTTCCTTTGTTATTTCTAACGATAATTTACTAGCGTCTTCTTCAACCTCTTTTTCGAATTCATATGGCAAACCATATTCTAATAAAATTGAATGAATTTCAGTATTATGATCACCAGGCTTCCCTAAAACTTGTGTAATTTTACCAAAAGGGTTTTTAGAGTTTTCAGGCCAATCAGTTATAGTAGCTTGGACTTTATCTCCATGCTCTGCTCCATTTATTCTTGCCTTTGATACAAAAATATCTGCATACATTTTCTGATTATCACAAACAACAAAACCAAAGTTTTTACTCATTTGTAAAACTCCTACAAATGCAGTCTTATCTCTTTCTATAATTTCTACAATATCAGCTTCCTGCTTGTTACTTCTATTCCTTTTATATATATATGCTTTTACAGTATCGTTTTGTAATCCTTTTCCTAAATTATTAGAAGGAATAAATATATCTTTTTCAAAATCATCAGATATAAAATATCCATTTCCGTTAGAGGTTACGTCTAAAGTTCCTATGTGATAGTTTCTATCTTCATTTATTTGATATTTTCCCCTATCTATTTCTTTAATTTTTTTAGTTTCTGTTAACTCTGTTAATTTTAGTAATATTTGTGTTTTTCCATCTGTATCAGAAACACCTAATTTACCAGCTATCTGCTTATAATTATAATATTTAGCAGGATCCTCGTTAAGTATTTTAAAAATATTTCTTGTTAAATCTTTAATTATATTACCTTTCTTCTTGTAGATTTTTTTCTTTCTACTCATAACTATTTATTCTTTTTTTAATATGTAGTAAAATACAAATTTATATATCTATTTATATAGTAATAAAACTAATATAATTCAAATTTGTACTTTGCTTCTTTAATTAATTTTATTTTATGTTAAATTCTTGGTTTTTAATTGCTAACCCTTCTGCTGGAAATACTAATTTTAAAAAATCATGGACTTGTATTCAAAATTTATTAGAGACTAAAAAAATTAAATTTTCTTTCGCTTTTACTCGGTATTCTAAACATGAACTCTTAATTGTTGATGAAGCTATTAAAAAAGGATATAGAAACTTTATTTCTGTAGGTGGGGATGGAACCTTACATCATGTGGTAAACGGAATAATGAAGCAAAGATATACAAAAACATCTAATATAAAACTAGGGGTGATTCCTTTAGGTACAGGTAATGATTGGATAAGAACATATAAAATACCTAATTCAATAAAAAAATCTATTGATGTAATTGCAAATAATAATACTATTATTCAGGATATTGGATGTATTACTCTAACCTCAGGTAAAAAAGAGTATTTTAATAATTTGGCTGGGATAGGTTACGATGCATATGTAGTGAAAAATTTAAAGACTTTAAAAAAACTAGGTTCTATCTCTTTTTTGATTAGTGGAATATATAGTTTATTTTTCTATAAGAAAACATATTATAAAGTAATTATAAATAATGATATTATAAATGAAAAGTGTTTAATGATTTTATTCGGAATTTGTAAATATTCAGGAGGGGGTTTACAGGTTACAAAAGAACCAGATCCAAAAGATGGATTATTAGATATTACTATAATAAAAAACTTTTCGTTTTTAAATCTAATTTTTAACTTACCTAAACTTTATAATGGCGAAATAGTACATCATAAAAAAGTAACTACATATAAAGTAAAAGAATTAAAAATAATAGCAAAAAATAATTCTATAATAGAAGGAGATGGTGAAATTATAGGAAGTGGATCTTTAAAAGTAACTATTATTCCAAATGCTATTCATTTTTTAATTCTTACTATTTAAACCTTATTAACAATCTATATTATTATTATATATTTTCTTTTATTTTAAATTAAAAATATGATGATTATAATAGTATGTGAATAGTTAACATAGATAAGTGAATATATATTTTGATATATCATTTATTAAAAAAAGTTCACAAGTTATTAGGTATTTAAACTGTTTAAAATCAACTAGAATTACTACTTATTAACAGTGTATATAAATAACTATAAACATATCTTTATTCATAAAATATAAGTTAATAAGTATAGAAAAAGGATAAAATTTTTGTTAATAAAAAGTCATTAAAAAATGATAGGTTTTATTGCTTATGTAATAATTTTTTTTCTTTGGTAATTATAATTGAATTAATCAAATCTAGTTCTTAAAAATTACACATACTTCTTAACAATTACATAATTTACCTTAATAAGCTAGAAAATAAGAAGTTATCAAAAATATTATTATTTTACTTTTAAAAACTGTTGATAACCATATGTATTTGTATTTTTGTTACGATTAACGTTTTTAAAACCAAATCATTATGAATATTTCTATAGGAAATGATCACGCAGGTACAGAATATAAATTTGCGATTATAGAACTTTTAAAATCAAAAGAAATACTAGTTAAAAATTATGGTACAGATTCTAATGAAAGTGTAGATTATCCAGATTTTGTTCATCCAGTAGCAAAAGATATTGTTTCTAATAAATCAGATTTTGGTATTCTAATATGTGGGAGCGCAAATGGTGTTGCAATGACCGCTAATAAATACAAAGAAGTTAGAGCAGGTTTATGTTGGACTAAAGAAATTGTAGAATTAATTAGACAACACAATAATGCAAATATATTATGTATTCCTGCTAGATATACTTCAATTCCTCAAGCTTTAAAAATGGTAGAAATATTTATATCAACAGATTTTGATGGAGGGAGACACCAAAAAAGAGTAAATAAAATACCGGCTTGTTAAAGAATGAAAGTTTATGTAAAAAAATTTACAGAATTAAAAACGATAGAGTTGTATTATATTCTTCAGCTTAGATCAGAAGTGTTTGTAGTAGAACAAAAATGTATTTTTCAAGATCTTGATAATAAAGATCAAATAGCATATCATGTATTAGGTGTTATAAACGAAGAAATAATTTCTTATGCTAGAGTTTTTAATTCTGGTGATTATTTTTCTAAACCTAGTATTGGAAGAATTATTGTAAAAAAAGAAAAAAGAAATTTTAAATACGGTTATCAATTAGTTGAAGAATCTATTCGTTTCATAGATAATAATTTTCAAGATAAAACAATTATTATTTCTGCTCAAAAGTATCTTACAGAGTTTTATAATTCTCTGGGGTTTATTCAACAAGGAGAAGGATATTTAGAAGACGGTATTCCTCACATAAAAATGGTTAAAAATTAAATTAGTTTTTCCACTTCTTTTACTTTACCGAGGTCCAATCCTTTTAGTAAAATAGCACCTATTCTAACTCTTATTAAACGTAATGTTGGGAATCCTACAACAGCGGTCATTTTTCTAACCTGCCTAAATTTTCCTTCTGTTAACGTAATAGAAATCCAACTTGTTGGACCATGTCTTTCATCTCTAATTTTTTGTGTTCTTTTATTAAAATTTGGAAAAGGAATTATAGAAGATTTACAAGGTTTTGTTATGTATTTTTTCCCACTAAACCCTATCTCTACACCCTTTTGTAATTGTGTTATGGCTTTTTTAGTTACAATTCCGTCAACTTGAACATAGTACTCTTTTTCTATTTTTTTACTTCTTATATACTCGCTCACTTTTCCATCTGTAGTTAATAAAAGTAGCCCTTCTGAATTTACATCCAACCTTCCAATTGCCATTGTTTTTGAAGGAAAATTAAAAAACTCACCTAATAGTTTTTTTTTTCTTTTATGAGGATTTACAAACTGTGAGATTGTTCCATAAGGTTTATGAATGATAAAGTGGCGATGGTTAATCATAAAAGAAAAGAAAAATTTAATAAAATTACTATCAAAAATAATCATTTTTAATATATTATTACAAGGCATTTTGTACCTTGTACTACTTTTTAAAAATAAAAACAGCAAGATTTATGTCAGCAGATAAAGAAAAAAAAGCAAAGCTCAAAGCACTTCAATTAACGTTAGATAAGCTAGATAAAACATACGGAAAAGGAGCTGTTATGAAAATGGGTGATAGTATTGTGGAAGAAATAGAAGCAATATCGTCAGGTTCTTTAGGATTAGATTTAGCTTTAGGTGTTGGAGGATATCCTAGAGGGAGGGTTATAGAAATATACGGACCAGAATCTTCAGGAAAAACTACGTTAACTTTACACGCAATTGCCGAAGCTCAGAAAGCAGGTGGAATTGCTGCTTTTATTGATGCAGAACACGCTTTTGATCGTTTTTATGCTGCTAACCTTGGTATAGATATAGATAATTTAATTATTTCTCAACCAGATCACGGAGAACAAGCGTTAGAAATTGCTGATAATTTAATTCGTTCTGGGGCAATAGATATTGTTGTTATAGATTCTGTTGCTGCATTAACACCAAAATCTGAAATAGAAGGTGAAATGGGGGATTCTAAAATGGGTTTACATGCTCGTTTAATGTCTCAAGCACTTCGTAAACTAACGGGTACAATAAGTAAAACAAAATGTACCGTTATTTTTATCAATCAATTACGGGAGAAAATTGGAGTAATGTTTGGTAACCCAGAAACTACAACAGGTGGAAATGCATTAAAATTTTATGCATCAGTACGTTTAGATATTAGAAGAAGAACTCAGATTAAAGATGGGGATAGAGTGATTGGAAATCAAACGAAGGTAAAGGTGGTAAAAAATAAAGTTGCTCCTCCTTTTCAGATTGCTGAATTTGACATCATGTATGGAGAAGGTATTTCTAAAGTTGGAGAAGTTTTGGATATTGGAGTAGAATTAGGAATTGTAAAGAAGAGTGGTTCCTGGTTTAGTTATGGAGAAACTAAATTAGGTCAAGGAAGAGATGCTGTAAAATCTCTCATAAAAGATAATCCCGACTTAGCAGAAGAATTAGAAGGAAAAATTAAAGAGGCTATTGATAATCAATAGAAAATAAATTTATATGATTACGAAAAACCCACTAATTTTTTGGTTGGTTTTTTAAATATCTAAACACCTGTACTTCCAAAACCACCAGAACCTCTTTCTGTTTCACTTAAAAAAGTTACTTCTTTCCAAGTAATTTGTTCGTGTTTTGCAATAACTAACTGAGCAATACGCTCACCGTTATTTACTGTAAAATCATCGTTGGATAAATTGACTAAAATAACACCTATTTCTCCTCTGTAATCAGCGTCTATAGTTCCTGGGCTATTTAAAACCGTTATTCCTTTTTTAGCAGCTAAACCACTTCTTGGCCTAACTTGAGCCTCTAAACCAGCAGGTAAAGCAATAAACAACCCCGTTTTTATTATAACCCTCTCTAAAGGTTTTAATATTATTGAACGATCAATGTTTGCTCTTAAATCCATTCCAGCAGAAAGCATTGTTTCATATTCAGGAATTTCATTTTTTGATTTATTTATTATTTGTACTGTCATTTTTATAGTTGTAGATCAAAACAAATATAATAAATCAACCTTGTTTAAGGTATTAGATATTAGAATTATTACTTTTGGGCGAAGTAAAAAATAAAGTAATATGAAAGAACAACCTAAAATAGCAGTTCTAGGAGGAGGTAGTTGGGCAACAGCTATTGTAAAAATGCTTTCTGAAAATCTAGACAACGTTGGTTGGTACATGCGTAGCGTTTATGTGTTAGAACATATAAAAATAAATAAACACAACCCTAATTATTTAAGTTCCGCAGAACTTCATCCAGCGCAATTAGATCTGTCTAATGATATTAACAAAATAGTAAAAGAATATGATGTGTTAATATTTGCGATTCCTTCTGCCTTTTTAACCTTAGAATTAGAGAAGTTAACAGAAAACTTAGCAGATAAAATTATTTTTTCAGCAATTAAAGGAATCGTTCCCGAATCTGGTTTGATTGTAGGAGAACATTTTTTTGAAAAACATAATATTCCATACGAAAATATTGGTGTTATCACAGGACCATGTCACGCAGAAGAAGTTGCTATGGAACGACTTTCTTATTTAACAATAGCTTGTCAAGATGAAGTTAAGGGGGCATTAGTTGGAGATTGTTTAAAAAGTAGATACATAAAAACTAAAATATCAGATGATATTATAGGAACAGAATATGCTGCAATGCTCAAAAATATTTTTGCAATAGCCGCCGGAATATCCCACGGTTTAGGTTATGGTGATAATTTTCAATCTGTACTTATGAGCAATGCTATTCGTGAAATGAAGCGCTTCATTCGAAAAGTTCATAAAATGAAAAGGAATATTAATAATTCTGCATATTTAGGAGATTTATTAGTCACAGGATATTCTACATTTAGTAGAAACAGGATGTTTGGAAATATGATTGGGAAAGGATATACAGTAAAATCTGCAATGTTTGAAATGAGTATGATTGCAGAGGGGTATTATGCAACAAAAAGCGCGTATAAAATAAAAAGCGAAAATGGAGCAAAAACACCAATTATAGATGCTGTTTATGATGTTCTTTACCAAGGAAAAGACGCCAAAATAATTTTTGAAAAATTAACAGAAAAAATAGATTAGCCGAGCTTTTAAAACAAAAAATTTCTCACTATAAAAAATCTTTTTAAAGGTTTAATCATACATTTGTAGAAAATACAACAAATTGTTATAAATATAACAACTATGAAAACCATTCAGGAAGCTGTTGAAAGTACGATAAGGAAAACACCTTTTATAGAAGAGTCACTCAACGAAAAATTGATAAACGTTTCTTCGTTGGCAAGAGTCATACTTCCAGAAGTAGAAAAACTATTAAAGAAACAAGTTAAAGTTGGGGCGGTAATGATGGCAATTAACAGACTTTCCCCTGCCAGCGAGTTAAGAATACGCAAGAATATTAGAAAATTTACACTTTCTTTGGGTGATTTTATTGTTCGCTCTGACTTAAGTGATTATACTTATAAAAACACAAAATCTCTTTTAAAAGAAATATCTAAGATTCTTTTCAAAGCAGCAGATAATAACGACTCTTTTATTACAGTTTCTCAAGGAATTTTTGAAACTAATATTGTAATAAGCGAAGGTATGCAACCGTATATTGATGAATTTTTTATGCATGAGAATTTAATTCATAATGTAAAAAACCTTGCCTCAATAACAATAAAACTTCCTGAAGGAAATTTGGAGCAATCAGGCTTTTATTATTTCATATTAAAACAACTAGCCTGGGCAGACATACCGCTTCAAGAAATAATTTCAACAACAAATGAAATGACTATTGTTGTGAAAGAAAAAGACATCAACCAAACATTTGCTATTTTGATGGATATGAAAAGCAAGTAATTTTTTCCTCTTTTACATAATAAAAAACAAACCATTATATTTGTTCATCTAAAAAAACAAAACCTTAAACAAAATGTTAAAAAAAGTAATTTTTTATTTTTTATTTTTCACCTCATTTTTTATTTTTTCCCAGACAAAAGAACAAGTAAAAGAGATTAAGAAGGTAAATAACACACAACAATTAAAAAAGATAGAAGAATCCACAAAGTTAAGATTAACTAAAGCGAAAGCAAAAGCATTAGCAATGGCCCAGATTAAAGGTTGGCCAATAACATATGTAGAAAACGGTTCTTTTCATGAGTTAATGAAGGTTTCTGAAGATAACGAACCAATTTATTATAAAACACTAAATCAAAATGCCGCAATTTCAACTAGAGTAAACCACCTTAACACAGGGGGAAGTTTAGGCTTAGAGTTAGACGGTCAGGGGATGGTGGCTTATATTTGGGACAGCAACCCAGCATTAGAAACCCATCAAGAATTTGATGGTAATGGAGGAGAAAACAGACTTTCAGTTGTTGATGATATTCAAACTAATTATCCCAGAGATCACGGAACGCACGTAACCGGAACCATAATAGCATCAGGAGTAAACCCAGACGCCAAAGGAATGGCTCCATATGCTACCGCTTTTGGATATAACTGGACGAACGATACTCCAGAGGCTGCTGAAGCTGCCGAAAATGGAATGCTTTTATCAAATCATTCTTATGGATACCAAACACCTCCCGATGAATGGTATGGGGCGTATTTAACTGACGCTAGAGATTATGATGAAATCATGTATAACGCACCTTATTACCTTCAAGTAGTTGCAGCAGGAAATGATGGCGCTAGCGGAACTGTCAATGAAAACCCTTTAGACGGTAATGCTCTATATGACAAATTGAGCGGAATGGCTACTTCCAAAAACAATATAACTGTAGCAAACGGTCGAGATGCGGTTATAGATTTAGAAGGAAATTTAGTTTCTATGAATAGAAATACAGGAAGTTCAGAAGGGCCAACAGATGATTTAAGAATTAAGCCAGACATTACAGGAAATGGAACAGGAGTTTTCTCTCCCATTGGAGGATTAGACATCTCATATGATACTTTTTCAGGAACCTCTATGGCCTCTCCTAATGTAATGGGGTCTCTACTTTTATTGCAGCAACACCACCAAAACCTTAATGGATCTTTTATGAAAGCCGCCACATTAAAAGGTTTGGCACTTCATACCGCTGATGATATCACTCCGGATATCTCAAATGAAAATACTCAATCATTAATTGGTCCAGACGCAACAACAGGTTGGGGATTAATGAACACAAAGGTAGCAGCAGAAACGATTAGTAATAATGGTTTTTCGACTATATTGTTAGAAGAAACATTATTAGAAGGAAACACATTTACTTTAACGGTAAATTCTGACGGCTTAAGCCCTTTATTAGCGTCAATTTCATGGACAGATGTTGCTGGAGAAATTGCAAGCGGAACAGCGAACGATACGATACCATCCCTAGTTAACGATTTAGACATTAGAATTACACAAGTCATAGAGGCAGAGACGTCAACATTTTTACCATGGAAATTAACCTCGGTAGAGACAAATGAACAAGGAGATAATATTGTTGATCCATATGAAAGAATAGATATTGATAATGCTTCAGGTGCTTATACTATTACCGTTTCTCATAAAGGGGACTTAGTTAATGATTTACAAAATTTTTCTTTAATTGTAACCGGCTCTATTTCTGACATTAACATAACTAGCACCAATCCTTCTGTAATTCAATGCTCAACAACAGATGCCGTGTTTAAGTTTGATTATCAACAATTAATTGAAACAACAACAACCATATCGGTAGATAATTTACCTACTGGGGTAAGCGCTGTTATATCACCATCATCAATTAGTACAGATGGAGAGATTGTAATAACAGTAAGTGGCTTACAACAAGTTCCCGCAGGTGTTTATGATATAAGTGTTACTGCAACAAATGGCGATGAAATACATACGAAACAAGTTGAATTAAAAGTTGTTCATCCTGACTTTATAGACAACCCCATGAGCTTAACTTATCCTTCAAATTCTGAAACAGGAATTTTGCCAGCAGAAATTCTTTTTCAATGGGAAGATAACATAAATGCAGAAAGTTATACTATACAAGTATCAGACAACCCCTCGTTTACAAATATCTTAGCAACAGGGACGCAAACAGACGTTACTTTTACAGCAACTGGTTTTGATGTTAATTCTATTTATTACTGGAGAGTAAACCCCATTAATCAATGTGGTATAGTGATGTCAACAGAAATCTTTAGTTTTCAAACAACACAGCCAGAAGAGTGCTCAAATACCTATACAGCAACAGATTTTTCAAATTATCGTTTATCTCCAGGATCATCTAATTCCTCTGCCTCACTTCCTATTCTAATAGAGGATGACTTAATAATTAGCAGGTTAATTGTAAGTTCAGATATTACACACTTAGCAGTTGGAGAGCTTGAGTTAGTTGTTCAAGAGCCAGAGGCACTAGGGTCAAATGACATTTTGCTTCTTCAAAATGCTTGTGGTGAAGTACCTAATATAACCACTGCAATATTTGATGACGAAGGCTTAGACTTAGATTGTGGTACTTCAGATCCAGCAATTACAGGGACTATTATTCCATCTCAAAGTTTAGCTAGCTCTGCAGGTAAAAGCTCTTTAGGGACATGGCTTTTAATAGCTCGTGATGGTGTGGCTCAAAACGCAGGACAGTTTGTAGCAGGATATTTAGTTGGAGCAAGCATAACTGTTTGTTCCGTACAAGCAAATTCATCTGTACCAAACTTTGTAAACAACACGATTAATGTTACTGCAAATGGTGCATCTGTTTTTACAACATCAGACATTGAAGCGTCAACACCTTCGCAAACAGCTGTTCAACAAGTATACACTATAGTAACACTACCAATAAAAGGATCCATTACAAAAAATGGTGCTACTATGATTGTTGGTGAAACATATACCCAAGCAGATGTTAATTCAGGAATCATGGGATATACAAATTCACAAACGACACTTTTTACAGATTCATTTAAAGTAGATATTACAAATTCTGTAGGCGGGTGGTTGCCAAATCAAGTTGTTAATTTAGAAGCAACTACATTGAGCACCAATTTATTTAATTTATCAAGTGTATCTATCTATCCAAATCCATCTAACGGTATAATTAATGTTCGTTTTGAGACAATCTCAAACGATATTATAAAAATAGCTTTATATGATTTACAAGGAAGAAATATTTATAGTTCCAATCATATAAATAACCAATCTTTATTTGATGAGCCTATAGCTACAGGAAAACTTTCAAATGGGGTATACTTATTAAAAGTATCTCAAGGAAACAGAAGCGCAACAAAAAGAGTTATTATTTTTAAATAAAAAAAGCACTTTTTTATCTTATAAAATGAGGCTACTAAGTAGCCTCATTTTTTATGAAATTTAGGCTTGGACTGATTTAAATCACTACAATTAAAATGAGAAAAAAAGATCCATATGCTGCTTTAAGAATCAAAGAGTTTAACATTTTTCTATTAGTTCGTTTTGCTCTAATTTTCGGGTGGTCTATGCAATTTATTGTAATTGAATGGAAGGTATATGAATTGACAGGAGATCCATTATATTTAGGGATAATTGGTTTAATGGAAATTATTCCTGCCTTATCTATGGCTTTATTTGCGGGTCATATTGTAGATCAAAAAGAAAAAAGAAACCTATTGGCTTTATGTATTGCGGCCTTTTCTTTAATTAGTTTTGGCCTTTTTTGGATTACATCAGACGCTGTTAGTAGAGCGCTTTCAACACAAACACTATTATATTTAATATATGTCTTTGTTTTTTTTGGTGGTTTTTTAAGAGCCTTCTTTGGTCCCATTATCTTTTCTTTAGTTGCATTAATTGTCCCTAAAAAGATATATCCAAACGCAGCAACCTGGAATAGTTCTTTGTGGCAAATGGCACGAGTTTTAGGGGTTGCTTTTGCTGGATTTTCTATTAATTGGATTGGTGTACACTGGTCTTTAAGTATCATTTTCTTCTTGGTTACTTTTTCGTTTTTTGTATTATTTAAAATTAAAAGAAAACCGGTTTTAAATCCTAAAATAGGCGAGCCTGTCTTAGAGAGTTTAAAAGAAGGGGTTCGTTTTGTCTTTAAAACAAAAGCAATTTTAGGAGCACTAACTTTAGACATGTTTTCTGTTTTATTTGGAGGAGCTATAGCCTTGTTAGCGGTTTTCGCAGAAGATATTTTAAAAGTAGGCCCACAAGGCTTTGGTATTTTAGTTGCGGCGCCTTCTGTTGGCTCTTTTCTAATCATGTTGGTTACTGCTTATATTCCCATTAGTAAAAATGCAGGAAAGAAGCTTTTAGTGGCTATTTTTGGTTTTGGTGTTTGCATTATTGTTTTCGGACTCTCTTCCTTTTTCTGGGTTTCTGTTATTGCCTTATTCTTTAGTGGGGTTACAGATGGGGTTTCTATGGTAATTAGACAAACAATCTTACAATTAAAAACACCAGATCATATGCGTGGCAGGGTTTCTTCTGTAAACTCAATGTTTGTTGGTTCTTCTAATGAGCTAGGTGCTTTTGAAAGCGGAGTAACCGCTAAATTAATGGGAACTGTTACTGCAGTTGTTTTTGGCGGAACAATGACTTTAGTTACCGTTGTTGCTACTGGAATAGCAAACCCTACTTTAAGAAAATTAGATTTGACTAAAGATTTAGAAGCACACGAAAAAGAGTAATTTTCTATTCAAAAGAAGTAGCCTGTTTTAATTCTTTTAATAGCTCTTTTTTGTTTTTTTCTAAGGTCTCTTTATCCCAAGAAAAATAGTTTGAAAATTCATTTAAGACGAGTGTCTTATAAAGATTAACACTATCTATATTAAAATAAATCCTCCCTGTTCTTCGCATAAAAAAATCTACTGGTGAACAAGCCATTTCGTATTGAATAGTAAACCAAACTTCGGCTTTTATTATTTTTTCTTGCAGATCTTTACCTGTTAATTCATCAAACTTTTTTAAAATAATATCTACTTGCTTACCATAATTATAGACTAAATACTCTGCATCTTTTTTATCAAACTGCTTTTCAGTGATTCTCTTGTATATGATGTCTGTATAGCTTTTTACCTCACCAAAATTAGCAAACGCACCACCAGAAAGTATAACTTCTTCTGTTTGTATTTCTTTAAAATTTTTAAAGAACCTGCGACTGTATTTTTTGGTAACTAAATCTACAACTCGTTCAGCCATTTTTCGATAACCAGTTAATTTACCCCCTGCAATAGAAATTAACTCTGAATCAGAAATAAATATTTCATCCTTTCTTGATAACTCAGAAGCAGTTGTTCCTTCTTCATGAATTAAAGGGCGCAAACCAGCCCAAGAAGACTGTACATCATTTAAAGAAATATGAATGTCAGGAAACATATTATTCACTGCAGAGATAAGATATGTAGCATCTACTAAACATGTTTTTATATTGTTTTTGTTTGCTCGATAATCTGTGTCTGTTGTGCCAAAATACGTAACTTTTCCTCGAGGT
>TARA_B110000046_G_scaffold21001_1_pt1 | contig 13162 bp, 8 predicted proteins | sample TARA_B110000046 | Tara Oceans TARA_B110000046 (sample SAMEA4397157) | marine metagenome | biome: Polar Biome; feature: [DCM] deep chlorophyll maximum layer (ENVO:01000326); material: water (ENVO:00002006), including particulate matter (ENVO:01000060) such as... | depth 40 m
TAAGCGTCTGCATTGATGACCGACAGCTCAGGTGTATCAATAAAACAGGGTTTGCATCTAAGATGGGGACTTGGCGGCCCCTCGCAGGACTGCCGTAATAAATTGCGTATTTTTGTAATTTCACCACAGAGTTACTCAGAATAATCCTTGAACGCGCTAGAAACCAATCAAAAGCAAAGATAATCCGAGAATAAAGCAACCAAACCGCTTAAAAAAATTCTGTTGTCCAATAATGGCATAAGATATGGCGGCAAGGGACATTAAAATCTTAACAAACGCCACAAGAGATAAGAGCGGCGTACTATTTACGGTGAGTAAATAAGGGTGAACGATCATTCCGATTGGAATAAGATACAGGCCGATGCCCAGCGACATCGCGGTAAGCGCCACCTTACCCCAATTCTCGCCAACCATACCCGCCGCGATAAAAACTCCCCCGCACACAGGTGGGGTAATTGTTGACAACAAAGCATACCAAAAAACAAACAAATGCACCGTCAATGGCGCCAGTCCCAAATCAATCAACGCGGGACCTGCCACGGACACACAAATTACGTATGCAGCGGTTGTTGGAACTTCCATACCCAGAAACAGGCAGGCGAGCGCCGTCAACAACAGAGCCGGCCAAATACGTCCACCAGAAAAGGACAGAATTAACGATGTCACCTTAATTCCCAAGCCGGTAATCGACAGAACGCCAATGATGATCGACGCGCAAAGAATGATTGAGGCGATCATCGCAATCTGTTTGCCGGCGGTCAGGCATGCGTCACATAGTTTTCGAACCGCTGCCACCATATTGAATTTCAATTTAGCGTCAAAAGATAAGAGGCAGGCCGCTACCAAAATGGCAACAGCTGCAGCGTATTGCGGGGTAAAGCCGTGAAACATAACGATCAGCAAAGTTGAAAATGGCACCAAGAAGAAACACGCAGTTATGAAAACAGTTCGCGCTGCCGGGCGCGCGTCGTCTTCCATCGGCTTCAAGCCATAGCGGATCGCATATATGTCTACCCCAAACCACACAGCAAAGAAAAACAGCAAAGCAGGCAGGCTGGCAGCGATTATGATATTTGAATAGGGAATGCCAGTCAGTTCCACCATTACAAACGCGCCTGCCCCCATCAGCGGCGGCATGATTTGTCCCCCCGAAGAGGCCACAGCCTCAACCGCCGCAGCAATCCGCTTGGGATAACCAAGGCCCACCATCGCAGGCAATGTCACCATACCCGTTGAGGCCACATTCGCAGACGCAGATCCTGATATGGATCCGAACAAGGCCGATGAAAGAACCGAGACCTTGGCCGCGCCACCACGCAACCGGCCAGCGACATAAGACGCCACATTCATAAAACCGGCTCCAGCTTCTCCTGCATTGAGCACCGCCCCAAAGATGACGAATACGGCGACAATTGAAACTGAAACACCCGTAAGACTTCCCCAGATTCCCCCTTCGGCAATGACCATCGTGCCCAAAAAACTCATCAGTGGAGTGCCTGGATGGCCAAACTCTCCAGGTATGTTTTGACCAAAAAGACCGTACAGCAAAGCGGAAACCGCAAGAAGTGGTAACGGCCAACCAATGGCCCGCCGGGCCATTTCTAATACCGTGATGAGCAGCACCACGGCAATGACGGTTTGAAACCCGCCACCAAGATAGCCGTATTGGTCGAGTAGTGCGCTGTTGTTTAACGCAATCCATAAACAGGCCCCTACACCGACCAAGGTAAACCCCCAGTTGACAAATTTGGAACGATCAGATGTCGCGTTAAAAAGAAAAATCCACGGGACAACCAATGCCATATGCAGCGGGCGGGATACCAAATTTGGAATAAGTCCAGAGAAAATTAGCCAAAGGTGGAAGACAATCGAAATCGCCCCTAGGATCACCCAAATCGATCTTTTCAAAATATCAAAGCTCATCTTGTTATCGTCGACCATCTTGTCAAAGCCGGTCGACGAGCCGGTTTTCAAACCAATTTTAATGATGCTGGGCCAGCGTGGCGCCTGCTTGTTTATAATAGCTCACTGCGCCTGGGTGAATTTCAGTAAGGATATTACTTAGCATATCCAAAGACACGCCATTCCACCATTGGGCGGCGGCCCCAAGCGCGCCTTTATTTTCCCAATACGTTTTGGTCAGGGCATAAGCGGTGGCGTTATCCATGTCTGTAGTTGTGAACGCAACCACAGGCAGGGAGGTGGTTATAATATCGTCAGATTGACCCGCATAGGTGTTAGCCGGGATGACAAGACGGGTGCGTTTTGACTGTTTGACCTGATCTTCATTCAGCGAGATCACAGTCGCCCCGGCAGACGCTGCCGCTTCAATTACGTTCGGAGCGGGAAACGACCCAGCTGTTACAAACCCGTCAATCTGCCCGTTCTTAAGGGCAGGCACCGCATTCGAAAGCTCAACCTCTGCAAGCGTTACTTTACCCTCTAGGCCGAACATCTTGAGATATTTTGCCCCCTCTTTTGCTCCGAAAGATCCTTTCCCAAGTAGAATGGTTTTACCTTCCATACCTGCAAAGTCCGACACACCAGAGTTTTTAGACATCACAAAATGCATTGTGAGAGACGGGATCGGAAACAACGCACGAATTTCGTCAAATCTGGGATTGGTTTTATCTTTGAACATGGCCTTGCCGCCGCGTGCCAGTTTTATCAGCACAGGCGGTGTCGTGAATACATAGTTCCCTTTACGGGCAATAACCTCCATTACATTTTGGACAGAGCCTTGGCTCTCTTCAACCGTCACAATCACTTCACCGTTAGACCCGGCCTTCATGCCCTGTGCAATTTGCACCGCCATCTGATAATAAGACGAAGTGGATTTCGCTGATTTATAGGTAACACGGGTTTCTGCCATGACCAATGTTGCTGGTAGCAGCGTTATGCCGACAACTAGGGTTTTGATGAGTGATTTTAGCATTAAATTCTCTCCTAAAGCTGCTCCAGTTAAAAGCAGGATCACTGTTTTACTATCAATATTTTAGAACTGATATTATCAAATCGTATATAATTACGACTAAATTACAAGACTGCTCTTAAAAGTTAAGGTCTAACGTTCATTAAAATATTGCTTAGGACCAGCAAGCCACCTCTGGCGTTCAACCAAGCAAACTGCAGCAGACAGATCAAACACCACCAAACACGGCATGTGCCCCCGCAATCTTTGCGCACCAACGCACCCAGAGGCACCTGTAACAGTTCCGCTCAAGTGACAGTGTGGATCGACCTTGCTGAGGGTCGCGCGTGGGCTGTCAGCCAACGTCCTTAAAACTTTTTTCGCAGCTTTCATCCGGTTGATTTATCCCCGACATCGGGTCTTGGTGGCTTTACCGATCCAAACCACCAAAATTATCGCGATTTCCTATCTCCAAAAATTTTGTAACCGTCATTCTAGGCCTTGTGTCAACCGTCAACGGCAACATAGAAATCAGAAGTTTTTTGCCGACTAGCAAGCCACCAGCCTGACTGCTCAGGCCATGTTTCAAAATTGACATCAAACCCCAACGCCAGCGCTGCGTGCGTGGCCCACATTGGATTAACCAAGGCTTCTCGACCAATTGCAATCAAGTCTGCGCCACCCTGCGCAAGAATATTTTCAGCCTGTTCTGGGTGGGTGATCAGACCAACAGCCATCGTGGTCATTTGTCGGTCTTGGCGCACCCTTTGGGAATATTCCACTTGAAATCCAGGTTGGCGTTTTTGCCCGTTGCTGGCAGTCGCAGACCCAGCAATACCCCCAGACGAGCAATCCATGACATCCACACCATGCGCTTTCAAGGCACGCGCTAAAACAACCGTATCTTCAAGCGACCAACCCTCTGGCACGCCGTCAACGGCTGAAGTGCGGAAAAACAATGGCAGGTTCTGTGGCCAAACAGCACGCACAGCTTGCGTTATCTCAAGCGCCAAACGCATCCGCCCCTCAAGGTTACCACCATATGCATCGCTCCGCTTATTAGATAATGGTGATAGAAAACTGTGCACCAAATACCCGTGGGCCCCGTGGATCTCTGCAATTTTATATCCAGCAGCCAGTGCCCGCTGTGCCGCGACAACATAATCTTCAATCAGCTTTTTAATTTCTGACGTTGTTAATGCATGTGGTACCGGCCATCCGTCGGCTACAGAAATTTCCGATGGTGCAACCGGGATCCACGGCATATCGCCACGTTCAAAATCCGCTTTGTTAAGAGGACCGTTACCGTACCAAGGCCGCTGCATACCGCCCTTGCGGCCCGCGTGACCCAGCTGTATCGCCGGAATGGCGCCATTGCGCAAAGCGAACTGCGCGACCTTGGCATGAAACGGAATTTGGCTATCGCACCATAGGCCAGGACATCCATGGGTAATGCGACCCGCTTTTTGAACGGCTGTTGCTTCCGTAAAAACGATGCCAGCCCCACCTAAAGCAAACCGGCCCAAGTGGACCAGATGCCAGTCGTCCATATGGCCCTCATGCGCGGAATACTGACACATAGGTGAGATCACGACACGGTTACGGGTCTGGATGCCGCGAAGGATCAGCGGGCGGAAGAGCTGGGGGATGTCACTCATTGGGGATCCTGTATTTTTCAAACTACGGTTTAAGACCAATTAGGTATATAAAACAAGGGTAGCACAACTTTTTTACAGCTGCTTCACTCTATTTCTAGGTGTCCTTCATCAGTCTCAACGCGTCGTAGATTGCTGCATGTGTATTGCGCGCTGACACGGCGTCACCAATACGGAATAGTTGGAATTTGCCGTTTGGATTGCGGCGTATCCTCTGAGGTTTGCCATCAATCAAAGCCTGCTGATCGACCGCACCACCGTTTGATGCATATTCTCGCAAGTCAAAATACACATCACAAAGCGGCAGCGTGCCGTAATTCAACACGATCTGATCATATTCTGAATGCGTGATGCGGTCCGAGTAATCTGTCCCGATCACAGCACACAGTCGGTTGCCTGCGCGCTCGACGCCCATGAGCCGTTTTGTCACGGTAAAAGTGACATTGTCATGCTGCAATGTTTTCATGTACGGCACGAGGTTCATTGCCATAACCTCAGGCGCAAAGGTCCGGTCGGGTGTCATAATCTCCACACGCGCGCCAGCTTGCAAGGCGACTTCTGCAGCTTGAAGCCCTGCATGGTCCCCTGCCTCGTCATAGATCAGCACGTCCCCCGATGGCACGACGTCACCGGAAAGAATGTCCCAACTGGTTACCAGATGATGCTGATGTTCCTGCGTCTCGTAGAGTTGATCATGCGCAACACCACCTGTCGCAATGATCACCAGTTCAGGCGACAGTGCTAAAATGTCGTTTGCCTCAGCCAGCATATTAAAATGAAAGACAACATTCAGTTGTTCACACTGCGCCATGCGCCAATCGATAATACCCATCAATTCTTTCCGGCGCGGTGTTCGTGCGGTTAGGCGGATTTGGCCACCGGCGGCATCAGCCGCCTCCAAGACAGTCACGTCATGGCCGCGCAAGGCTGCGACGCGCGCAGCTTCAAGCCCGGCGGGACCTGCACCGACAATGACAACACGACGGGAAATTTCGGCGCGTGAGATATCATGCGGCATAGTCTGTTCGCGACCGGTCGCGGCATTGTGGATACACAGAGCCATGCCACCCTGATAAATGCGATCAAGGCAATAGTTTGCCCCTGTGCAAGGCCGGATCGTTTCTTCGCGCCCCTGCTGGATTTTGCGCACGATATGCGGATCCGCCATATGCGCCCGGGTCATGCCGACCATGTCCAGATGACCAGCCGCAATGGCATGGCGCGCGGTTGCAACGTCTTGGATGCGCGATGCATGGAAAGTCGGCATTCCAGTTGCCCGCCGAATGTCGCCAGCAATGTCCAAATGCGGCGCACTGGGCATGCCCGCGACAGGGATCATTTCGGTCATTGCCGGATCTGTATGGATGCGACCTCGGTTAACGTTCAAGAAATCAATCATACCGCTGTCGCGTAAGTGAGTTGCGATCTCGATCCCTTCGTCAGCGGTAATGCCACCTTTCTGCATCTCATCGACCGTCCCACGTACACCCACAATGAATTCAGGGCCCGTCCGTTTACGAATAGCACTGAGCACCTCGAGGCTAAATCGCATGCGATTTTCAAGCGTATCCGCGCCATAAGGGCCATCGAGCGAGTTGGTTAATGGTGACCAAAATTGGTCCAGCAGATGTCCGCCGGCATACAACTCGATACCGTCCATACCCCCCGCCTGCATACGTTCTGCAGCATCGGAATAATCGGCAATAATCCGGGCGATGTCCCAATCTTCCAAAACTTTTGGAAAGGCCCGATGGGCAGGTTCGCGATGTGGCCCTGGGCTGACAGACGGCAGCCAGTCACCCTTGTTCCAGCTTGTGCGCCGCCCCAGATGGGTAAGCTGAATCATCACGGCACAGCCATGTTCATGACAAGCGTCTGTGAGGTCGCGAACCCAAGGCACAACTTCATCTTGATAGGCCAAAATATTATTAAAAACTGGTGGGCTGTCACGGCTAACTGCAGCGGATCCGGCAGTCATAGTCAGAGCCACGCCACCGCGCGCGCGCTCTGCATGATACGCGCAATAGCGGCCTTTAGGCATCCCGTCTTCGGGATAGGCGGGTTCATGGCTGGTTGTCATGATCCGGTTTTTCAGTACCAAGTGCTTCAACTGGAAAGGTTGCAAAAGTGGATCCGTCACACTGCGGTCATGCATTGGAGATTTCCTTGCCCTCGATTGGAAAGCCTTATCAGCCTGCTTTGAAAAAAGCGTGAACTGAGCAGCTGCCTATCTTTTACGAACGTAAGCTCGCTTTCATACGCTGGGTTCGTCTCAGTCTGAATATAGGCGGTTTTTTATTGGGTGCAAAGGCGTTTTATGCACTGGAAGAACACACCTTGCTGGTTTAAGGCCGGGCCATCAAGCCACCATCCACAATCAGTTCAGTACCCGAAATAAATGACGCCCTGTCAGACAGTAAAAACAGGCAGGCTTCTGCCATATCCTCAACGCGGCCAAGGCGGCCAAGCGGGATGACATCAGCCACGGTTTTGGCAGAATCGGGGTCTAGCTCCCATCGGGTCTGCATAGGGGAAACGACAGGGCCAGGTAAAATTACATTTGAACGTATCCCAACGCTTCCAAGTTGGATCGCCAGTGATTTTGAATAGGCCACAACGCCTGCCTTCGAGGCTTGATAGGCATCTTGCGGCGCGGCATCGCCGCGCAGGCACTGAATGGTCGAAAAATGAACCATCGCACCGCCTCCTGCATCGCGCATATGCGGCACAATATGGCGCGTGGTACGGACCATCGATTTAAGATTAATGTCAAAGACCTGATCCCATACAGACAGGTCGATCTCCAAACCTGTCTTATCTTTCCCAAACCACAGTACGCCTGCTACATTTACAAGGTGATGGATCGCCCCAAAATGCTCAATTGTGGCCTGCACCGCATCCTTTACCATTTCATCATTCGTGAGATCGCATTTGATATATAGAAACTGCCCTGGACCCTCAGGAAGATTATCCGGTTGTGGCTTGACGTCAATCATCGCCACAGAAGCGTTTTGCCGGATTAAAGCCCGTGCTATCGCGAGCCCGATACCACCGCCTGAACCCGTCAAAAAAACCACTTTATCTTGAAACTCCATCTTTTTTTCCTCTTGATTTGTAGTCGTGGCGCGCACTTGATTTTTCGATGACGACTAAAGTGTTTGGTCTCGGCACCTGATGGATTGCATTAACCATGATTATATCTGGCTCTGAAGTACTGATTATGCAAATATATTCTTGGGGCAACAGGCCGTTGAGCGTCTTGAACCTGCAAACAAGGAGGTATGCCCCCACTAAGCACCCGACAGGCAGAGCCATCTCTCGCTCACACCAATTTGCGGCCATTTGGGGCTGATCCAGCTCATCGATCGATTACGCGTTGGGGGGGTGACCACTGTTTTGCAGCTCCGACTGAATGCACCGACGCTTCCTTCCCTGAGGAATTTTTCCACAATTCTGGCGTCGGCTCCAATAAAACACTGAACCGATCAAACATGGGCGTGCACTTTAATCCATACTGTTTTGAAAATCTATAAAGCTCACAGTTATCGTAACGAGAGTTGATGTATCTAAAAAATGGCGGCACGCAAGATTGCAGTAAGTTTTGTAACCGACATTGTTGGCGCGTAATAGGCACATGGACGCTGCGAAAAACGAGACCATTCATAATCATTGGGCCAGTGAAAAAGTTCTCCCAAAAATCTATTTGCCACGTATGACAGACACCTTTTCAAGTTAGAGGCCTCTTTTCGCGTTAAATGCCCAAATGCTTGTTAAGGTTTCTCTAGATTTCCCAAACGCTTACCTCAATTATTGTCTTTTGTGTAGTTTTCATAGTCAAACCACGATAGCGAAACCTTGTTGGTTTGCTCGCTTGTCAGGTTGAAGAACATCGCGATGTATTTGCGCATGTCCAGCCTTGCGGCGTCGGGCTATCAAATAAATAAGGTTTCTTTTTTATCAGCTGTGAAGTCATCACTCGCGAAAGGCATTGTCCTTAATCTTGGCAACGGGTTGCCAGAAATATTCTAAAACGGTACGGTCGCCACGAATGATATCCACTTGCGCGATCATGCCAGGTACAATCGTCACTGGCGCGCCGTCATCTTGGTAAATCTGCGTATCCATTGAAGCCGTCACTGCAAAGACCGCAGAGCGGGTTTCCTCCCGATAGATCGTGTCAGCCGCTACCTTGATAAGCCGACCTTGAAGATAGCCGTATCGACTGGGTTCATAGGCGGTCAAGCTGATTTGTACGCTCTGGCCGGGCTCTACTGTCGCGATATCCGCCGGGTCAATAAACGCCTCGATCAGCAACTCTTTACCAGTCGGTACAATTTCAGCAATCACCTCACCACTGCGTACGACCGCCCCGGTTGTGTTGAAAAATACCCGATTGACCACGCCGTCGATGGGCGACCGGATATCAGTTTCATTCAACTGCTGTTTGATGGCAGGCAGCCTCGCGGTCAATTCCGAAATCTGGCCAATGACACCGGCGCGCTCTTGATGAATTTCAGTCCTATATTCTTTGTGCAGCGCATCTATTTGTCCGGTGATCTGTTCCACCGAAAGAGCCACCTTTTTTTCTTGCTCTTGCAAAACAATGGTCGCAGTGTTGATCGCCGCCTCTTCGCGCCGCAATCGGTATTTTTCCGAGCTGCCCAAAGCCCCCATTTCCACCAGCGGCATTACTTCCTTCATTTCTCCCAACAACAGGACCAACATATCTTGGCGACCTTGCAACTCAGCCACGATCCCTGCCAGTTCCTTGCGGTTTTGTGCGCGCTCTTGCTGCAGAGTGTTCAGTTTCGCCAACTGACTTTCGCCACGAGCACGCATCAGAGCCACTTCTGCGTCTACGATAGTTGGATTTATTTTGCCCAAGCTTTGCCTAAGATCTGTAACGAGCCGCCCGTCTAATTCCGCCTCAAGACGCATCAAACGGGCTTTTTGATGCGACAACCTGGCTTGTAATTCCTCAAGCAGACCCTGTGCCTCGGTGGGGTTGATCGTGGCGAGAATAGCATTCTGTTTGACTAAGCTGCCCTCTTCAACAAAGAACCCGGTGATTGAACCGTCTTGCGGCGACTGGACATTTTTATTTTGTCCCGCGGCAATCACCCGCCCACTGCCGCGTGTCACCAGATCTAAATGGGTGCGTGATGCCCAAATTAAAAACACGGCAACCAAGACCCAGACAATTAAAATCATCACATAATTGCGACGGCTTGATTGCGGCATCATGATAATATCAGCGATTTTTTCCATGGACTTTCTCAGCCTTTTGGATGGCTTGAAAATAAGCTTTGACGCTTCTGTCCCCAACAATGCGGCCCTGAGACAGCACGAGGACACGATCACAGAGTGCCACAAGGCTGGGTTTGTGGGTGACAATAACAAGGGTGCAGTCTGTCAGCTGGGTGATCAGAGTGTTGAGAACACTGTCTTCCATTTGGCGGTCCATGGCACTGGTTGGCTCGTCCAAAAGATAGATCTTTGGGCGAAAGACCATCGCACGGGCCAGCATGACGGCTTGCTTTTGACCGCCTGACAAGTTGTTGCCGCGATCTTCAATATGCATGTTCAATCCTGCCTCGCCCCCCACAGTCACAAATGTGGCACCCGCAGCGATCAGGCAGTGCAGAACCGTATCATCCTCAATATCTTGTTGCCCCATCGCCACATTGTCGCGCAGCGTTCCTGAAAATAACCACGGATCTTGAAAAACCGTTCCCACTGTGCGGAATAAATCCGCCCTGGGGTACTGGCGGATATCCGCACCACAGATTGAGACGCTGCCGGTTTCAGGTGTAAGCAATCCCAGAATTACTTTTAAAAGGCTGGTTTTACCTGCTCCTGTCATCCCGACAATTGCCAGTTTTTCCCTTTGTTTAATGGACAGGTTTAGTCCGTTAAACAAAGGTGGGCCCACATCGGACAGACGGGTTGTGATGTTATGTAATTGCACATCCGCTTCGGTTGGGTTGGACACAATCACTGCGCTGGAAACTGTCGCCACCCGGGGGGCGGTGAGAAAGCGCTTCAAATTGCCAAAAGCCACATAGGCAGAATTTGCGCGCCCGATTGTTTGGGCAACTTTTGCAAGCGGCGCCATGGCCCGTCCAGATAAGATCACCACCGCGATAATGGCGCCCATAGTGATGATTTGATCGACAAACAGATGAAATCCATACACAATGATCACCACTTGCGCGACCTGCTGCACCACCATAATCGCATTGGTATTAAACTGGGCGTTGGTTTTTGCCCGGGTTGTTGCTCGGGTATGGACATTGGATTCTGTGATGAACTTGCGTTTCATAAAGGCAAACGCACCGTTGACACGCAGCGCCTCCAATCCGCTCAGGACCTCAACAAGCAGTCCCTGACGACTTTGTGACGAAATTGAAACGGCTCTTGAATTTCGCGCCAAGATCGGCTGAACCGCCAGAACAAGAATTAACACCGTTGGAATGCAGATGAGTGGCACAATAAATAGCGGCCCCGCCACCAAATAAATCACGTATACGAACACAAAAACAAACGGTAGGTCAACGAGGGTCAAAATCATTGCCGCGCTCATGAATTCGCGGTAAATCTCAAAGTCGCGCATAACAGAGGCCAACTCACCAACAGATTTTCGATCTTTGGTATTCGCCATTTCAACAAATTGTTCAAATAGCTCCTCAGTCACGGTCCCGTCGGCATGAACCGACGCGCGGTCGACCATACCGCTGCGGGCAGCTTTTAATATTTGATCAAAAAGAATAGCAATGCCAACACCAATCGCCAACGCATAGAGAGATTCTATAGCCTGATTTGGCAACACCCGATCATAGACTACCATGACAAAAAGCGACGTCGAAACGCCCAGTACATTCGACAAGAACGCCGCCACAGCGACCCATAAGAACCCCACCAATCCCAAGGTTCTCAGCGGGCTTAAGGCGCGCAGGCGATTTTTGATGGATTTTTGATCCTCTGTATCGGGACGGGCATAAAGGATCTGGCCAGAGAACCATTTTTTCAGTTCTGCAGGTGAAAATTTCGTCGCCTTTTTGGTAACCGATTGGTATAAATACACCTGTCCCGCAGACAGGTGATCCAACAAAGCCAGACTGCCATCGCGCCCTATCAAAATCGCAGGAACAAGATCTGCAGACAGTTCAGAGGGCTTCACCACCCCAGTTCTACACAAGAATCCAAAGCTTTTCAGCGCGTCACTGGCGCGATCAATGGGCGCTGTTTTCGCCGAGGCCAGTACCGCATCTGTCATTTGATTTTTTGAATATTTCTGGCCAAAACGCTGCACCAGATTTAACAATATCGCGGTGTCAACCGGCAGCTTGGGCGGGTCTTGTAGCGACCCGAGGCTGAGGGGCTGGTCGGTCATGGGGACACCCCCACAAATGTGGTGGCGATATCGCCACACAGCCTAATCAGGGCGCAAGTACTTTGGGCGCTTATAGCCGCCTTGATGCTTTGAGACAATAAATCGCCCTGCAATTCCACCTGCGCCACTTGGCTTTGTGCGCTGGACAGAATTTCTTTGACGAGGGTTTTCACATCCGTTCTGCCCGCCCTCAGGCGCAATTCCAATGCCTCAACACGGGCGCGCGAAATACTAAGGCGTTGCTCAAGTAAGGTTGTTTCAACTTTATAAAACATAAAAAAACTCTGCCATTCGCTCTGGGCGAGCTTTGAGGTTTGTTCCAACATAACCTGCTCGTGACCCAGCGTTGCAAGGGCTTGCTCAAGCCCCGCTATTTTCGCTTTGGCCACACCACCATCTTTGACAGGCATGGCAAAGGTGACACCGGCGAACAGGCTGGTGTCAGGATCATCAAAGGTTGGCGATGTCACTGACGTGCGAAAATGACCGACGGGTTTTCCGGCATTCGCCTCTAACTCAATCTGCAGACGGGCATCGCCTTGACGCAATTGGAGCAATCGTGCCGCAACCGAATTGGCGATTTCAAACGAGGGAGGGGCCAGCGCGTCAACGCCAGAACGCAGCTCCGAGAGTGCCGCGTCATACTGCTGGTCCAAGGCAAGTTTTAGCGCCGTTGAGGAAACCTGTCTGGCAAGATCCGCCTTAGCGCGCTGGGACAGGATCTGATTTTTAAGCGCCTTGACCTCAAGAACGTCAGAGGTCGACATCACGCCGCTGGCCACAGCCGCCTCAATCAAGGCCGCACGCGCATGATAAAGCGTCAGATAGTGGTCGATTATCGTCAGCGTCCGCGCAGCGCTGCGGTGTTTGCCAAACTGCCGCAACACATTTGCAAGGGCCGCATCAATTGCACCGCGGGCTTGCTGCTGGGCGATCTCGGCTCTGAGCGCGGCAAGCGCCACGCGGCGGTCGGTCTGACCAAAATCTGCCAAGGGCCGCTCACCGGTCACCGAGACGCGGGCGGCGCGCTCCATGCCCTGCCCGCTATCACCGGCGAACCCGGCCGACCCCTCAACATGCACTTTGCTGTTTTGGGCGCTGGCCGCCACCGCCACCTGCAGACGCGCAGCGCGCGTAGAAGAGATCGCAGCACGCACCTGTGGCATTGCAAACAGCGCAGCAGTCAGCCCACCCCCGATGAAC
>TARA_B110000046_G_C13026063_1_pt1 | contig 13157 bp, 12 predicted proteins | sample TARA_B110000046 | Tara Oceans TARA_B110000046 (sample SAMEA4397157) | marine metagenome | biome: Polar Biome; feature: [DCM] deep chlorophyll maximum layer (ENVO:01000326); material: water (ENVO:00002006), including particulate matter (ENVO:01000060) such as... | depth 40 m
ATTAGGATATTCTTCCTTAATTTTCATTCTTTTACTCCAAAAGCCACGTATTGTGACTAACGAGAAAAGCTTCACCTTTTTTCCAGAAATTTCAGATAAAAAGCGACAAGTATCTATAACTTGGCTTGAAAAAATTCCCGATGGGCTATCCCCAATTGTCAAATATCCTAGCATTTTAATTTACAATAATCGTCGATTAACTTTAAACAAATAGCCTATGGCTGCCATTTCAAAAACACCCCTTTTTATGTCTTATAGGTTGATCAAGTAAAGAAAGCAATTAACTTAAGTTCTTTTTAATTAAAAGTTAAATTTCATTTCTCAAAACTCCAAGTATTCTTTCTGTTGCCTTTCCGTCCCACAAGCTTGGCACAGTACCTTTTTTATATTCACCTTGTTCAATTTGCCTGATGTATTTAAAGATGGTAACTAGGTCAAAATCAATCAGGGTATTAGTTCCGATGGTACAAGTAATTGGTCTTTCAGTATTTGGCCTAAGCGTTAAACACGGTATTTGCAAAAAAGTTGTTTCCTCTTGTATCCCCCCGCTATCAGTTAAAACAAATGCTGAATTTTTTACAATATTTTGAAAATCAAAATAACCAAGAGGCGATAAAAATTGCAGGCCTTTTATTTTCTTAAAACTTTTGGTAAGGTTGTATTCTATAATGTTTTTTAATGTTCGAGGATGAACAGGAAAAAGCATATCATAATTAGTAGATAATTGACTAAAAAGATTCAGTAATTTAATCAGTCCATCTTTGGTATCCACATTTGATGGTCTGTGTATGGTAACAACCGTATACTTTCTGGTAACATTAAGTTTATCTAATATATTGCTCTTTGCAATTTCAGTGTTAAAAGCAACTAGTGTATCTATCATAGTATTGCCAACAAATTCAACCTGCGCTTGGTTGTTCTCTTTTTCAAGATTCTTTAATCCGCTATCCTCAGTAACAAACAACAAATCCGCAATAGCATCCGTCATTATACGGTTGTGTTCTTCAGGCATTGTTTTATCAAAACTTCTGAGCCCTGACTCTAGGTGGACTAATTTAATGTTGTGCTTGTTGGCGAAAATTGCTCCTGCTAATGTTGAGTTAACATCACCTGGTACCATAAACCAATCTGGTTGTCCTATTTCTCCTATTAATTTGGTTAGTGAGGTTATTACTTCAGCTATTTGCAAGGCAGGTGCGGCTGGTGTAACATTTAGGAAATAATCGGGTTGAATGCCCAATTCTTGAAAAAAGACATCTGCCATGTTTACATCAAAATGTTGACCTGTATGTATAATTTTCACTTCAACCCCAAAATGTGGAGCTAGCCTTTTAAACTGTGTGATTTTAATAAAGTTAGGACGAGTGCCTATTAATATGTAAAGCTTCACTTTTTGTATTTATTTTGGTTTTTGTTTTGAACTCAAATCAAAAGTAATGTTTCAGAATATAATCTATCTGTGTAGCTTTTATTAAAAATGTTCTTATCTGAATTACATCCCTTTACATTTTAATTATTTATTAAGTTTTCTACCAGGATTGCCAACAATAACTGAATTCTCATCAACGTCTTTCAAAACAACAGCTCCCATTCCAATAATTGAATTATTTGCTATTTTTAATTTATTTAAAACCGAAGAAGATGGTGCTATCCAACAATTCTCACCAATATTTACGCTCCCTGCAACCATTGCATTTGCAATTATTAGCGAGTTACGACCAATTGACACCCCATGGGCTATATGTACAAGGTTGTCAATTTTCACATTTTCACCTATGATTGTTGAGCCTAGAACAGCCTTATCAATACAGGTATTGTTGCCAATTTCAACCTTAGTTCTAATAATTACATTTCCTAAATGTGGCAAAGACAAATAAATACCATCTTCATCTTTTTCATATCCAAAACCTACTGCACCAATAGTATTATTATTCCCTATCGCCACATTTTGCTCAATGACGGTATTATCCAATATAACATTACCGCTTCCAATTTCCACATTACTGCCTATCCTTACATTATTTCCTATTAAATTAAAATTCCCTATTTTAAGATTCAAACCCAAATTACATGTTGCTGAAATTTGGTTAACCTTAATCTGATGATCATTATTTTCCTTTGGAACAAAAAGCTTCATTACCTGTAAAAAGGTATGTCGAGGCTTATCTGTTATTATAAAGTTTAAACATTCTTTGTTTAGTCTTGATGAAAACAAATTAGCACTGCAAATAACAATTCCATGAGAACATAATTCAAATTGAACGGCGTTGGAGTCTTTACACCAAAATATTTTACCTTCATCTTTATTTTCTGGAGTTAACTTTATTACTTCCTCTACTTCAAGGTCCAAATCACCAACATAATTCAGGTAATTGATCTTCTTTAATATTAATTCAATTTTCATAATATTATTCTTAAAACCTCAAAGCACTCTGCATATTGTTTGTTTATTTGTGTCCCTCTAACTTCAGCAAGAGCTTCTATAAATTTCCTTTTGCTGTAAGGTCTATGTTGTTGTGACTTATATTTTGAAATTGCTGCAATTTTTAAATCTAGATGTTTTTGATTTAATTCCACAAAAAAAGTTGTTGAAAACACTATGTTGTTCCATGGCAGCTCATAGCATAAAACCGTAGAAAACTTAAAAGCTCTGAATGCCTCATTTGCAATAGTCGAATGGTCTTGGTGGAGATCATTTAACGATGGAATAAAAATAATGTCCGGTTTCAAGTTCTTTTTCAACTTTATAATATCATCTAATATTTTCTGACGATTGTAACTAAATGTCCGTACATCGTAATCAAAAAGAACTAAATTTTCTTGACTAATTCCTAAAATTTTACTAGCTTCCTTAACCTCAGTAATCAAAATATCATCAGGAAATTCACTTAGAACAGATTGTTTACATGCGGAAAACGCTGCGCAGAAAATTTCATTACCTTGTTCCTTTAGTTTTACTATAGTAGCGCCACAACCAAATTCTGCATCGTCTGTATGTGGAGCTAAGACTAATATTTTTTTGTTGAAAATGTTCATTATTTCAAAATTTGAATAAGCTTATTTGTTAAGATTTTAAAATCAAAATTATCCACATCAAATCCCTTGTTATACTTGACATGATAATTTTCAGTTAAGAAGCTAAACCCTCCTTTTTCTAGTTGACTATAAGTTAAGGCAACACCTAACTTATTGTTTTTTATAAAATCATAGCCTTTACCTATTTCTCCTAAGTATATGATTGGAGTTCTTGTTTTTATTACTTCATAAAACTTAGTGGATATATTATTTATACCATATTCTGGATGGACAAAAAGAACAAAATTAGATTTTTTTATTTCTTTAAAAATACGATTCGGATGTACACTTTTGAAATAAAACACGTTATTACCTAAGGTATTGTTGTTCTTGAAAAATTCAATGTAATTAGTTGAGTCTGAATAAATATGAAGTTGGTAGTCATTTTTATAACGTTGAATTTGATTAGCTAACTCCATAAAATAATTTTCAATCCCGTTATAGAGTGATCCAAAAAAAATAATTTTTTTCGTACGCGAAAGAATCTCATCCGGGATAATCTCTTCTTGGTCAAAACCATTGGGGAATACCAAAATTTTACTCCTAACCTCAGAGTATAATTCAACCATTTTTTGTTTCATGATCTCAACAGGAACCAATATATGATCTGCATATTTCATACAGTCCCTTTCTCTTTCTTTTTCAAACTTAAATCTTTTTAAACTTATACTAGAAAAACCATAACCATGTCCCCAAGTCCATGGGTCACGTATATCAAGAATATAGTTTAAACTGAATTCCATCTTCAAAACTCTACCTATATCTGCAAGACTAAAAGGAGCAGTAGATATTACCAGGTTTGATATGTTTTCTTTTTTGATAATTTCTCTTGATTTAAACAAAAATTTAGCAATGTCAAGCTCAGCTTTGTCATATGGCGAACCCCTCATTTTAAACTTATTTGTTCTAAGCGCCAACCAATATTGAATTTTACCAAACAGACTATTTGGTGTCTTATTTAATATCGATGGATAGTTACTTTTAATTGCATTGGTGTGTATGTTCTTATGTTGCACATCTTGCAACCAAAGTGAATTTTGCTCATAATTAAAATCCGAATGTACCACATGGACTTCATAATCATTCTCCGCCAAATACTTAGCGAATTTAGCCCAACGTTTTCCGCCGATACCCGGATAAGGTGGAAAGACATAAGAAATGATTAAAACCTTTTTAATGATAATTTAAACTTTTAAAGTCAGTCAAAAATTCATGGAAATATTTAAATGTCGTCACCAAATAAATTCTTGATTCATCAGAATTTTCCCTAAAACGTAAAGTGTCATCTAAGCCCTTAATTGGAAGAATTCCTTTAAAAATAATTAAACTAGGTGTATTCGTATATGCTCCCATATGTATTGCCCCTGAATGTTGAGAAACAATCAGTTGAGCTTCTGAAACTTCTTTAAGCACAACCTCATTTGAGCCTAGCTTATAGTTAATTTTAGAACTCACCTCTATACTACTTTCAGACATTTCAGGCTGACCTATAATTGTTACTTCATCAAAATAATCACTTAAAATATTACAAATTTTATTGTAGTCTAATATTTCTCCATTGTTTGCGGTATAAGAAGGCCCTTTCTTTCTTGGAAATAAAACAACTTTATTCTTTTTCTTTTCATACTTGGAAAGATTATAAAAATGCTGCTTGCCTTTTAATTGCCAATTTCTAAAACTGTACCAATATAAGTTAGCGTCAGAAAGATCCAATGTTGGAATTTTATTATTGTATGAATTGACTAAAAATTTGTTTAATATTTTTTGATACGTTATTGGTATCTGTTTTAAACTGTTGCCTGAAGCTGGATGCTCAGTATGAACTTTTGGTAACGTAAGAAGTTCCTCAAAAATAGGATTGCCGTTTTCATCTTTTAAAAAAGGCGCAAACTGCTCTGAGCAACACAACGATAACACAACTCCATTTTTATGCAAATGCATCACAAACGGTAGGAAATGGAGCAAAAAATTCCCAAATTCTCCCCAAAAAGGACCAATTGCAGCTTTCTTGGATCTTAAAGCCTTTTTATAAAATTGATTAAGCATAATATTATGCTTTACCAATATCCCTTGAAATTTTATTTTTCCTTTTATATTCAACCCTCTAAATCCTTTTTCAGGTAAAGTCGCATCATTCGGATACTTGCAATATTGGTTTGGAATAAAATCTTTTATGTTATTCATGTTGCTAATGAGTTGGCATAACTCCTCTAAAATCAATTAACTCTTTTTCATTCCAGTTTCCAAATTGGGTTAAATATTTTTTATATCCGTCTTTGCCTAATTGACTCGTTATAGAATCAGGGTTTAAAACTCTTAAATAAACCGGATTATTTTTAGATGCAAACTTTATTAATTTTTGTTCATTGAGCATGTATTCATGCCATGAAGAGTGCTGAAAATTAAAAAACAAGGCATTGTCAAGATATAAATTCTTAAACGCAAGTTCAAATGACATTATTGTTGTGTTTGGGAACCAGTTTCTTTTTTGCTGTGCAATTTTCCCACTTGAAATATCATAAAAGCTATGAAATTCATCTGTGTAAACATCACAGTCTAATCCATCAACTTCATTAAAAATATTAGGATTAAGTATATCATCATCATCTAGTCTTAAAATATAATCAAATATCTCTTTTGTGTTTTCCAAGTACTCTTTCGCCTTGACCAATCTCTTTTCTTTCGATTTTGAAGTATCCACAATAATTTTAAATCTATCACCAAGGTTAAGCTCTTTATCAGCAACAATTAATACTTTAAAATTTGAATATTGTATCGACTCCAATGCTTTTAGATACAAATTGAACAATCTATTTCGCTCTGTACCATCTACAATGGATTCAGGATGCAAGGTGGTAATAATTAAAAAACTTTTATTCTTCATTTAACTGTTCCAACTACAAAACAACTTTTTCCAAATAAGACTAACATTATTTCTGATTATAATGTTTAAAACCTTTTATGTCTTTTTTAATCCTACTCGTGCTTTTGCCGTGACTTCGATCTATGTATATTATATTTGGGATTGCCTCTTCACTTGTTATGGGTTGACCAATATAATCGTCACCCAAAAACCTTACATTAAAATTTCCATTTTTCATTATTTCTATCAATCCATCTTCAGAGTTGTATCCTGCCACTTCGTCTACAAATTTGCAAGATTCAAGAATAAGCTTTCTGTCTTTAAATGAGTACAAAGGAGGTTTTTTACTTGGGTTGATTTTAATATCGATGTTTTCGGCTATGTTCAGAGCTACAAACAAATAATCGCACTGTTGCTTGCACTCTTCCAGCATCAAAACATGCCCTGCATGAAACAAATCAAAAACCCCACAAGCAAATCCTCTAATCATTAGCAACCAAATATTCTGTTATGTTAACTGAGGGCTGCCACCTTAATATCTCTGTTGCTTTATTCATATCAGCAAAGGTGATTTCGGCTTCTCCTCCTCTTATCTCGATGAAATTAACTTCACTCGAAATAAGCTTGGCCAAATCAAGTATACTTAAAGTCTTTCCGGCTCCAATATTAAACGAAGTATTTAAGACTTTAGGATGTATTGCAGCCAAATAGTTTGCCGAGGCCAAGTCTTGAACATGAATAAAGTCCCGTTCTTGAGAACCATCACCGGTGACCAACAATGGTTTACCTTCTTTTTTTCTATTCAGAAAAATGCCAACCACACTGCTGTATGCATTAAAAGAATTTTTTGGATTAAATGACCTTGGACCATAAGGGTTAAAATACCTTAGGGTTACATAATCTAACGGGTATCTTGTTGCAATAAGTTCGAGATATTTTTCTACTTCATATTTTTGAAATGCATACGGACTTAGACAGTCTACTCGTTCATTTTCAGGAGTAGGAATTTTAGTTGGAGTGCCGTAAATAGCACTTGAACCGCTAAAAATAAACCTTGGATAATGACTCTCTTTAATCATTACCTCGATTAGATGACAGGCTAGCATTACATTGGCTTTTATATGTTCTTGTATTAACTCAAAACTTGGTTGAATTCGCGGCAAAGCAGCCAAATGAAACACTTTGGAATACTCCTTCAAAGATTCAATTTCAAAGGCGTCAATCTGAAAAAAATTAAATTTAGGGTTTTTTAATCCTATTTGGATATTGTCTGTATTACCAGTAGATAGGTTGTCGTAACCGTCAATAATCCAATCTGTTTTATCTAATAAATAATCTAAAAGGTTGCTACCAATAAAGCCCGCAACACCGGTGATTAAAACTTTTTGTTGAATCATTTTTACTTATTTATTTCACTGTAATCGTCCAACAAAGTATGCAGAATCACCTGATGGAAGCACTCTACAACACCATAAGATTGAGATTCAATGTAAAAATTGATATCTCCAGTTTTTATTAATTTATTAGATTCTAAAAAACCTGATAAGGTGATTACCTTCATTGATTTCTGCCTTGCTTCTTTTACAGCGTTTATAATATTTTTTGAACTTCCCGAACTTGAGATGGCAATCAACAAATCATTCGACTCGCCATTCAATTTAATCCACTCGGCTAATGCATTTTCATAGCCATAATCATTTGCATAGCAAGTAATTAAAGCAGGGTCTGAAAAGGCAAATGTTTTGAAACGTCCGATTTTCGCGAAATCCTCCATCATATGGGAGCAAATAGAATTGGACCCACCATTGCCTACAAAAAAAATGCGTCGAACCTTTTCAATCAGTTTTAAACTTCGTGCATGTTCTTCCAAATATTTTGGCGAATTAAAATATTCCTGAAAAACTTTTTTATAAATATTTATTTGCATGATCTTTTAAATTATCAGGTGTTACATCAAACTCATTACACAACCAAGTTGTGGTTAAACTTGCCGCTAAAGAAGGTATTCTCAATTTCTCATTGAAACCTTTAGCTATGCGCGCAGTTAATGCACTAAAGGAGAAAAAGGCGTCACCTGCACCTATAGTATCAACAATTTTAGTTGGGTAAGAATGGTGGTAATCTACTTCGTTTCCGTCAGTATAAACGGCTCCCTTCTTGCCAATGGTTACATACAGTTGGTCTGTGCTCAATTCGTAATTAAAGAGCTCTTTCATTATTTCAGGGGTGCATTCAGCTATTTTATGGTTCAATTGAAGGCTGGCTTCTCTTAAATCTATACAAACACTTGCTTTTCGTTTTGTTTTCCACTTACTTAATCGGTTAAACCCAAAATTATTTGAATTGGTTTGACACATTAAATGAAAACCGTCGTTGATGTTTAGGTGATCACAATAGCCATGTCCGAAATCCGCCACAATAACAACATCGTACTCATTGCAATTAACATCAACCGTTTCGAAATTATGTTTGCTGAATTTATTAAACTCAAGATGCTTTTGGCCTGAATTGATGTCTAAATACCTAGTTTTTATAATATCCTCCGGGTTGTTTGAATACAAATCTAATTTACCAACAAAGTTTTTAAGGTGCCGTGCAATTGCACCTGCACCTCCAAGTTGTTTTTGAACTTCACCCTCCATCAGCTCAAAGACAGGACAAAAAGATTTCATGGACTGCCCTTGATATTTTACCGGAACAAACTCATCGGTTATTGTTTCTCCAACGACTGCAACCTTTAAATTTTTAAATGCCTTTAAGTATTCTTGTATGTTGTCTTGCATTCGCGAGTAACCTTGTTTTTAAATAATTTTCAATCTGCCCTATAACTTGTATCAAAGGTAATTTAATTCCAAAGGATTAATCTAAGGAACACGCCAATTTCATTACTACTAAGTGTGAATATTTTCATTATTGATTCTTATAAAACCAATTTATAATTTCAATTTGAAGTTTACAGCTTAGTCAAACATTTTTAAATGAAATGGTTTTGATTAAGAAAAATTTAGCCCTTTTCATTCTCAGTAAAATAGAGTTCTAACGGATACTTTTTTTACTGTGTCAGACGCTCTAAACAGATTCTCGTATCAAACTTATCATATTCAAATAAAAAATCTTCACAAAGCTCTATTAACTTACTCTTTTCCATTTCGGTAACCTCACCTTCAATATTATTAATTAAATTTTGATTTGAATTTTTTTCTAAAAACAAATTTGGTTTATTGAAAATCTTTTTTTTTATAAATAATGAATAATTAAATTCATTTGTTAAAAAACTGTTATCCCAAGAATATGCGTTAGACTCATCTTTTATGGTAATTGCATTTTTAGTGTTCATAAAACTATTGGAAAACAAATAAACAGAAGAGTGCTCACCAACACTTACACCTTTATCAAGAAAGCCATTAAACTTGCAATTCGTCACTAAAGTATTGCTACCACTAACATCCAGTCCATCACCATTTGGATCTATTCTAGATGGGGTAAAATTACAATTTTCAATTAATGCCCAGCAAAAGTCTAAATCTACCTGATCTGCTTTATTTGATTCAAATGAGCAATCAAGTAATTTTACTTTGCAATACTTTAGGTTTAACCCATCGTCACCTGTGCTACTTACGAACGATGAGTTTTTTATGGATACATTGGCATTATAAACAGCAAATTGACCTGTAAAAAGCAGTCCCTGAAAATAGGTTTCGCCGCCATTTGAGACATGAAAATTATTAATTTTCACAATTGCTTTAGTCTGCTTTCCAACTATTGCAAAGGTGCCAAATTCTTGTTTTCCTTCAATGTTTTTAACTAATACTGGTTTTTTTTTTGTACCATCTATACTAACATTAGAATGAAATAACATTGTTTTTCCTGGGCTAATTGAAAACTTAGTTCCTGCTTCAATTTTCACGTTATGCTTAGCTTGAAAAACTATATTTGATTCAACCACATAATCTCCTGTTTGAATTGTTATGTTATCAGAACTTATTTGGTAATTTATGTTATTCTTATCTAAATCGCTCAAAGTATTTAGATTTTTAATTGGTGTAGAATTGTCGACGCCATTAATATGAATATGTTTATTAGCAATAGTATCGAGGGTCAACTGGTTTACAAACCAATATTTTTTGGATTTAAAACACGTATCTAAAAGCTCAATTTCATTTTTATTGTATTGCATATTTAGCTGTGAGTTAAATTGAATTCCAGACACTTTTCCTAAGCTTAAAGAATCAGCCTTTCTTATCATTTCGATTGTGCTGAAACCATCATTTATAATTGATAATTTTTCATTAAAAATATCGTAACTCCCATATACATGGTTGTATTTGATGTATTGAGAAGCCATGCCGATCATTAAAGAGACAAACTCTAATTGCTCATTTTTTTTAATTCTATATGGCTTTCTACATATGTTTGTATTCAACATTATATGTTCATTATCAGAATGAACTTCCGAAATATTTTGAGCAACTTTAAGCTTGTTGAGTACTAACTCATTCAGTTTCTTATCTCTTGCACCTCTAACATTATCATCACTTAGCAGTTGCTTAAACAACCTTGTATTTATCGAAGATTTGTACAAAGGAAAAGACTCGAACAATATTTGATTATAATCTGGGAAGCTATTAACCTTTCTGCCATTAGCAGGAACAATTTCATTGTTTAAAGGTCTCCATGCATGCTCAATTCTAAAAATGGGGTAGAATTTACCTCTATTAAAATCATAGACAAGTTTTAAGTTATCACCAACCATAAAATGCACATCGTTAAATAACGAGGCTATTGCTAAGAACTTGCCTATGTATTCAACATCGAAATACTTGATTACTTCTTGAGTATTATCTTCTTCAATGAGTCTAGTTAACTCCCCATAAATCTGTATTCCTTTGCTATGGTTAATGTCGTCATCGTATTTAATATGCTCCTTCTGTAAGTCTAAATCACTAATATGGGGTGTACCAAGTATAGCTCTTTCTTTTCTTGTCCAATCACTCACATTTGCCAATACAGCATAATTTGAAATTCCAAATTCCCGTTCTAAATATCCTTTTTTTACATCTTCTGTGAAATAGTAATGACCAACTTCTTCCTTATTTATCCTTACTATTTTCATTTTACCTACTGGGGCTATTAAACCCATTTTATAGGCCAAATGATTGGCTGCTACAATAGTTGGTTCTGCTTCCTCTCCTTTAATTAATTTATATCTTTTAGCATTGTTATAATGACCTGTTGTATCTTTTAATTTGATGCTGTATGAGTATTTATTATTTATATAATGGGCATCATCTGTGCCGTGATATTTTATTTTGCATTGGTAAATCTTTCCTTCAATTCCAACTGAAGCCTTAACCCAATTTTTTTTAACTGGAATCACAGTTAAATATTTATCAAGTTTCTTTTGAGAAGCATCTGAAATATAAAGATCAATGATGTCTATATCTTCAATTGGATTTTGAATAGCCTTCAATTTACCAATTAAATCAACGGTATGTCCTGCATTATTTACTGTGGTAAGAATATCAATACCAGTATAATTTATAATTCGGGAATTTATCTTATCTCTAAACTGTATGTAAATTGAATCAAATTGATACAGTAAACACAATAACAAAACAAAACTTATTAAACTAAATATTTTTGTTTTAGTAAAAAAGGATTGTAGTTTAAAAACCGTTTTTAATACTCTATTGTGTTTTACTTCTCTCAATTCTTAAAATTTAATTGTCCTGATTCATTTTTCACGCATTTTATTAATGGTTTGTTCATTAATGACATTTTCCCAAAAATTATCTATTTGATGAATAAATGCTTCAGGAGTATGCACCTCTTTAATCAGGCGAAGGCTTTCTTTTTGCATTTGCTCTTGTTGTAAATTGGTTAATGAAATGTAATCTTTAATTGCCATAGCCAATCCTTTTGGTGAATCTTCCTTTAATAACATTCCATTCACCCCATCTTTTACCATCAGGCTTGTTTGACCAACTGCTCTAGCTATTACTGCATTTCCACATGCCATAGCTTCCATCATACTCAACGAAGGGAAATTTTCATAATCCTGAGTAGAAACATAGCAAGACGTTGTTGGATAAATTACAGACAAATCTCCTTCCTCTTTTGTAATTACCATATCAGACAAATTATTCATCGATATGAATTCTTCCATTTCTCTTGTCATTTCTCCTGATCCAATGAAATAAAATTGCCAATTCTTCAAGAGTAATTTATTTTCATTTTTCAAAATTAAAATAGCCTGTAAAAACCAGTCAGGCCTTTTTTGAAAATGCATTCTACTGGCGAAAACTATCGTGTTTTTTTTATCAATTGATGGTTTAAACTTCTTTATATCTGCAAACCGAGATGTTATATTTGCCATATTGGGATTCCAGAAATAACTTTTATTCTTCTTTATATAAGAGATGAATAGCTTATACCAGGTGTAGACTCCATCAAACTTTATTTTCTCTGGAAGCTCTATGTACCTTTCATAATAAGCTTTATATCTTTCATCTTTTTCATCATTTAAAACATGAGGAATTTGACAGTCCACTATGTTTAGTATTTTTTTTACAGAAGGAACATAATTCAACGAATCTAATCGGTTGAAATCATGTCTACCAAAGTTTGCACAATGAAGCAAGTCAATTTTATGTTTTTTTATTTGATATAAAAAATTGAGGTTTTCAGTGTGTTTTTTGTAGCGATTGGAAACGTTCCATAACAGAACAATTTTACTCTTATTTTGCCTTAGTTTATTAACATTTCTTAAAGCATCATAAGTGGATTGGTCGCAAAAAAAATACAAGTCGAATTGAGCTGCAACAAAATTGCTGTATTTTTCAAATAAGTCAGCAAAAAAACGTTCGGCACCACCACCACCTGCGATATCATTTACTCCTGAAAGATATATTGCAACTCTTTTCTTCACAAGGCTAATTAAAATAAGAGGACATAAAAAGTTTCCAATCCATGCTGGATGTGTAGGATTTATTAGTCATTAATTCATCGGGAATATCAAACTTTTTTTGCTGCTCTTTTATTCGCACTAATACCAAAGGGTTGTTCATCCATTTGTTTTGAGGTGGTTCGTATCCTATTTTGTCGGAACGCCAGCAAATTTCTTGCGGAAGAATGGGCTCTAATGCTTTTCTATGAATGTATTTTGTCCAGCCTTCGTGCAAAAGGAAATGATCTGGCAGAGAAAAGGCAAACTCAACTA
>TARA_B110000046_G_scaffold52033_1_pt1 | contig 13155 bp, 10 predicted proteins | sample TARA_B110000046 | Tara Oceans TARA_B110000046 (sample SAMEA4397157) | marine metagenome | biome: Polar Biome; feature: [DCM] deep chlorophyll maximum layer (ENVO:01000326); material: water (ENVO:00002006), including particulate matter (ENVO:01000060) such as... | depth 40 m
TTAGAAATCAACACAGTATCAACCATACTTATTAACATTTGTTAACAAAAAAAAGCGTTGTGAATATTCACAACGCTTTTTTTAATTTTATGTAAAAAGAAACTATTTTCTTCTTTTTTCAGTAATTCTAGCTTTTTTACCAGTAAGACCTCTAAAGTAGAAAATACGAGCTCTACGAACTTTACCTCTTTTGTTAACTTCAACTTTCTGAATAGAAGGTAAGTTTACAGGAAAAATTCTTTCTACACCTACTGTACCAGACATTTTTCTGATTGTAAAAGTTTCTGAAAGACCTGCACCTCTTCTTTGAATAACAACTCCTCTAAAAAACTGAGTTCTTACTTTTTCTCCCTCTTTAATTTCGTAATACACAGTAATTGTGTCACCAGCTGCAAAATCAGCAAATTCTTTTTTTGTTACAAATTCGTCTTGAACAAATTTTATTAAAGCTTCCATATCTAATATTTATATTTTAGTAAACAAACGTTCACGATTTCTTCGTCAGAGGTTAATTTAACGTTTGCAAAAGTAGTAATTATTTTTTGTTGATAAAACTAAAAAACAATTATTTTTTATACTGATAATTAGTACAATAGAATACCCAGAACTTTCTTGATTGTTTATTGTTGATTTTAATAATAATTGGTTCTAATTCTGTCACTGTATCAAAGTATTTATTTAAAACAGGATTTTGATTTCCTTTTAATTCATTATTGTTAAAACGTTTATCAGAATCAATGAAAATTGCATTCTTCATATTTAAAGTTAATAAGTCATCACCTAAATAATCAAAATGTAATGCTGGTAAGCCAATGATATTTTGTGCGTATACTTTCTTATCCATAAAAAAGTTTAAGCAAGCAGAGGTCTTATAATTATCATCAGAAAAAATAAATGTATTTGGATGTTTTTCCTGCAATTTTAGAGTTTCTAACGCTAATTCTCTCCATCCAACCCAAGTATCATCACTTTTAATAGGCACTAAATAAAACAAAATTTGGAAGCTAAAAAGTACATGAAATACAATTGAAAATATGATTTGTGTTTTTAATAATTTTTTATTGATAAACATTCCTGCTAATATGATTCCTGTAATATACGAGGGCATCATCCAATTTAATTTCACCCAGTAAATAGGAGTAAGACTAAAGAAGCCAACAAAAGTCGGAATAAAAAAGGCTAATAAAAATAACGTTTTAGCTTTTGGGATTTTAAATTTTAACAAAGCTCTTTTTACATATTTGTATGTAAATGTGATAAAAATTAAAAATAACACGGGCAATAATAAGAACATTTGATGCCCAATTGCCCCAAAGAAATATTTTGAAGAGAATTTAAATTCCGAAATAGAACTCGTTCTTTCGGATGATTGAAAAGCAAAGGATGCAAAATCGTTTTGATAGTTCCAATACCAAACAGGAAATGTTATCACAAAAGATACTATTAAACAAGCCCAAAACCAAGGAGATAAAAATAATTTTCTGTATTTGTTTGAAAAGATAAGAAATGCAATCAGTCCTATTTGCAATAATAATGCGGTGTATTTACTGTTAAAAGCCAAGCCCATTGCAATTCCGCCTAATATCCAAAACCATTTTTTTTGTTCAAAAATTGCTTTGTAAAAACAGATTAAACTCAATGTCCAGAATAATAACAATGGAACATCTGGAGTTGAATTAAATGATAAAATGGATACAAAGATGGTTGAAGCTAATAAAACGATTGCTCTTTGTAGTTTTAGTTTTGATAGAAAATAAGAAGCTAATTTATAGAAACTTAAAATTGTTAAGGATGTGATTACAAAATCTGCAAATTTGATTGTAAAAATAGATTGACCGAATATTTCTGTAAAGATTCTTAAAATATAACCAATCATTCCTGGGTGGTCAAAATAAGAAAGAGATAAATTTTGTCCGTATAAATAATAGTAGGCATCTTGGGGCATTAAGCCCATAAATGGTAATAAAATCAATCGAAATAATTGAAACCCTAAAACCCAAGAAATGGCTTTGTTCTTTTTTATGAAAGTGATAAACTTATTCATCATCTAATAAATCAGGTCTTATTTCTTCCGTTCTTTTATAAGCTTGGTCGCTTCTCCAATCATCTATTTTTGGAAAATTACCTGACAATAAAACCTCAGGAACTTTCATTCCTTCAAACTCTGAAGGTCTTGTATATACAGGAGGTGATAATAAATTATCTTGAAAAGAATCTGTTAAAGCAGATTGTTCATCACCAATAACACCCGGAATTAAGCGCACAATAGCATCCACCAAAACAGCAGCTGCTAATTCCCCACCAGTTAAAACATAATCTCCAATGGAGATTTCTTTGGTAATATATTTATCGCGAATTCTTTGATCTACACCTTTATAATGTCCTGTTAAAATAAGGAGATTTTCTTTTAAAGAAAGTGTATTTGCAGTTCCTTGATTTAAAGTTTTCGCATCCGGAGTCATATAAATAACTTCATCATAAACACGCTCAGATTGTAATTTTTTAATGCAATTTGCTATTGGCTCTATCATCATTACCATGCCTGCACCTCCACCAAACTGTGTATCATCAATTTGCTTGTAATTGCCCAAACCATATTCTCGTAAATCATGAATTACAATTTTTGCTAAACCTTTGTCTTGGGCACGTTTAATAATCGAATGATTAAACGGACTTTCTAATAAATTGGGTGCTATTGAAATAATATCTATTCGCATGTTGCAAATGTAGGTTTTTTAGAGAATTTTTAAATAAGGTTTTTGTAGTTTTTAGCTAAAAGTCCAGTATGACAGAACTAAAGACTGAAGTTGAACTATTTCAACTTTTTTCCTACAATGTTTTTTTGTTAAACCAACCAAATTTTTAATTTATTCAATATTTTAGGATTACTAATAAGATCTAAATGATTACTATCATAAGAGATCCAAATATTTTCCTTTTTAAACTTTAGATTTTTGTCAGGATTTTTATGCTTACCTAATGCACTTTTTACATCTACTAAAGTGTCTCCTAATATTTGAGTAGATAAAGAGGTTGTTTCATTTCCAATAACAGCAGCTATACTATAAAACTCTATTTGCTTTGATAGTTGAATATTTCGTCTTTTGTCATTTTTTATTTCAAATCTATTATCATCTTTCCAGTCTTCATCGATTAAGTTTCCATATCTTAAATCAGTTACTCCAGCACTTCTTATCATCCCCAACCTTGCAAAAGGTTTTGCATATGGAATAGATTCGAGAATAAGATCTAAATAGTTACCTATTCTTTCTATATATGAACCATGGTGAGGAGTCCCTAAAAAAATAATTTTTTTAACGTGTTTGGTCCATCTTTTTTGATTTTGTTCGCCATAATATAGCGCACTTCTAAAGACTAAGCCACCCATACTGTGCGCAATAATTACTAGTTCTTCAATAGGTACTGGCCAATTTTTCACAAGCTCTTCTAATAAATTATTTAAATTTTTGCCATTACTAGAAATATGCAAACCACTATTATATTTTAAGTAAATAGGTGTTTTATTTAATTCTGTCGCTATTATTTCTCCATGATTATGGTCTTTACGTGTCCATTGAAGATCATTCATGCATGCTCCATGAATCATCAAAAGAATTTTACCATTAACCTTTGGATAAGCTGCCTTTATACTTTTAGGATCAATCGCTAAAGTCTTTGATTGATATCTAAATTGCATTGTGATTTTTAATGGGTTTTCTTTTTCTTCCAAATAATCACCAATTACACCATTTAGAACAGAAAGAATTATATCTTTCTTATCAGAGTCTTTTATTTTACCAATAGCAGGAGTTAATTTTTTTAGCATTTTAGAAATACTGCTGCCTATAAATAAGGTACTCCATCTAATGTTTTTGTAAGTGATACTTGCAATACTTGTAATTAGTTTTTGAATTGTTGTTGATGGCAAAAATGAAGGGTGAACAACTTGTTTGTGCATTGCTTCAACCAGGTTTGTTACTCCGATAGTAGCATCCACAATTAAACTGGTAATACCCTGTAAATCTGAGTCTTCTTTTGTTTTTTTTGACATTATGAATTGTCTTTTTTTTATCTTTATATCAAAAATAATCAGCCTGTTAAGGTGTGAGCAGAAATAAGTAAAACTATTCTTCTAAACTCAAATGAAATAATGCGTCTCCTTTATTTACAATTGGGGTTTTGTTAATGCAAAAGATATGACAATCAAATGGAGCATAAATTTTCTTCTTAAACTCCCCAAATGGGTCTTGAATTACACCTAAAACCTCTCTCTTTTTCACAAAACCTCCGTTGGCAACTCTTATTTTAAACATTCCAGAATGAGAAGCTCGCAACCATTTTGCCTTTTCAATAAAAATCGGGGTTTCTCTAACTGTAATATCTCCTTCAATTAGACCTAGATGAATTAGTACATTTTTAGTTCCGTTTACACCTTCATTAATAACAGTAGGGTTTAATTCTTTCGATTTTCCACCTTCAAAGAGTAAAACAGTTTTACCCATTTTATGTAAAGTGTCTCTTAAAGACCTTGTAATCTTATTAGAGAAAAAAATCATTGGCGGATTAAAAACTTTTGCCAGTTCTAGTTCTTTCTCATCTTGTTTACTACACCTAATTTGTGCAATATTGTCACGTTCACCACCTCCAGTATGGAAGTCAATAACATAATCTACAAACGGAGCAATTTCTTTGGTGAATTGATAGGCAAATTGGCTTGCCAAAGAACCATTTAAAGTTCCTGGAAACATTCTATTTAAATCACGACCATCAGGAAATTCTCTTGTTTGAATTAAATATCCGAAGATATTAAAAACAGGAATACAAATAATAGTTCCGTTTTTTGGTTTATTAATTCCTAAATCAATGATTTCTCTAATAATTCCAACACCATTAGTTTCATCACCATGAATACCTGCCAATAATAAAACTACAGGTCCAGGGTTAAGAGAACGCTCTATAATTACTGGCACTTTTACGGTAGTTCTTGTGTGTAGTTTTGCAACTTCTAAATCTAAAACAGTACGTTTTCCTTCAGGAATTTCTTTTCCTAGAAGTATAAAAGTGTTATTCAACATTTAATTCTAAATAACGAATAATTTCTTTCGCAATATTTTTCTTAGTTGCGACTTCTATTCCCTCTAAACCAGGGGAGGAGTTTACCTCTAAAACTAAGGGACCTTTAGACGATTGCAACATGTCTACACCTGCAATACCTAGACCCATCGCTTTTGTCGCTTTTAAAGCAGTTCTTTCTTCTTCATCTGATAGCTCAATTATATTTGCGTTTCCACCTCTGTGTAAATTAGAACGAAATTCGCCTTCTTTGCCTTGACGTTTCATTGCGCCAATAACTTTACCATCTACTACAAAGGCTCTAATATCTGCACCACCAGCTTCTTTAATGAATTCTTGAGCAATTACTCTTGCACCAAGACCATTAAAAGCTTCTAGTACAGAGGTCGCAGCGTTTTGTGTTTCTGCCAAAACAACACCCAAACCTTGGGTTCCTTCTAATAATTTTAAGACTAGAGGTGTTCCTCCAACCGATTCTATTACGTGTTCAACGTCTTTTGTGTAGTTAGTGAAAACAGTTTTTGGTAAACCAACACCCGCTCTTGCTAAAATTTGTAAACTACTTAATTTGTCTCTAGATCTTACCAAGCCAATAGAAGAAACTGCAGTAAAAACTTTCATCATTTCAAATTGACGAATAACAGCTGTACCATAAAAGGTAACAGAAGCTCCAATTCTTGGGATAATTGCATCTATATTTTCTAAATATTCTCCTTTGTAATATATTTTTGGTGCTCTTCTTTCAATTTCTATATTACATTTTAAATGATCTACAACCATTACTTCGTGGCCTCTTTTCTCACCAGCCTCAACCAATCTTCTTGTAGAATACAATTTAGGATTTCTAGATAAAATTACAATTCTCATTTATTTTATATTTTTTAATTTGTATGATAAATTTTTTTTAATAGTATCTATCACAAATTTTTTATTCAAAAATTTTCTTCCAAGTAATATAGGAAATTTCATTTCTTTTCGCTCGCTTAACGTCAAATAAATAGGAAACTTTTTATTAAATATAATAATTTCTGTATGAATCATAAAACGAGTTTCAGAAATACCATTAGAACTTTTCACAATTTTTGATGCATAATTTTTTGATGTAAACTCCTTATTATTATAAAAAGGATGTTCAGGATCTAGTAACGTAAACTGAATTAATGACTCTTCATTTAAAGTGATTTCTTTAATATTAGAGCAATGAATTGAAGATGTGTAAGCACCAGAATCAATTTTTACATCAATATCTGAAAGAGATAATTCTGGAAAATCTGCTTTATCATTTCGTCCAATTGTAATTTTCATGTGTGTAAATTAAACTAGAATAAAAATAGTTATACTTATTGATTTAATTCTATTAAAAATTAAATAATTTATAATGATTCAATTGCAGCTTCTGCACATCGTTCTCCATCCATAGCAGCAGAAACAATTCCTCCTGCATAACCACCGCCTTCTCCACAAGGAAATAAACCTTCTATTTCTATATGTTCTAAATTTTCTTTTCTAGGAATATTTATAGGTGAGGAAGTTCTAGATTCTACACCAATAATATTTGCTTCATTGGTATAATAGCCATGCATTTTTTGCCCAAATGCAGCAAACCCTTTGCGCAATCTTCCTCCGATAATTTTTGGTAATAAAGAATGTAAAGGAGCAGATTTTAATCCTGGTTGATAAGAGCAATCATTTAATTCTGCTGAAAACTTACCATCAACAAAATCAACCAATCTTTGCGCTGGTGCAGTTTGCGTTCTTCCACCAGCCAAAAAAGCAATCTTCTCTAAATCTTTCTGAAATTCTAATCCTTTTAAAGCTCCAAATTTTTCGTATTTTTTGAAGTCTTTATCAATATCTAATTCTACAACAATTCCTGAGTTTGCAAACTTATTATTCCTTCTTGAAGGAGACATTCCATTTACAACAACCTCACCGCTTGCAGTAGCTGCAGGTACAATAAAACCTCCGGGACACATACAGAAAGAATATACACCTCTATTATTTACTTGATTCACCAAACTGTAAGCAGCAGCAGGAAGCAATTCGTCCCTTTCACCAGAACAATGATATTGAATTTGATCTATTATTTCTTGGGGATGTTCAACTCGAACACCCATTGCAAAAGACTTTGCCTTTAGCGCAACCTCCTTTTTGTCTAACAATTCATAAACATCTCTAGCAGAATGTCCTGTTGCTAAAATAACTGAATTTACAGCCATTTCTTGTCCGTTTTGAAGTTGAATAGCCTGTAGTTTTTTGTTTTTAATGATGAAGTCTATAACTTTAGTTTCAAAATGAATTTCTCCACCAAATTTTAATATATTTTCCCGAATATTTTGAATAATTTTAGGTAATTTATTCGTTCCAATATGCGGATGAGCATCTACTAAAATTTGATCTGTGGCTCCATGAAAAACGAGATTTTCAAAAATACGTCTAACATCACCACGTTTTAAACTTCTTGTATAAAGCTTACCATCAGAATACGTGCCTGCACCACCTTCACCAAAACAATAATTAGAGTCTTCATTTACGATATGGTCTTGATTGATGGCTTTTATATCTCTTCTTCGATCTTGAACATTTTTTCCTCGCTCTAAAACTATTGGTTTGTACCCTAATTCGATGCAACGCAAAGCGGCATACATTCCTGCAGGACCAAAGCCAATAATATGAATTTCTTTTCCATTAGAGACATCTTTATAATCAAAAATATAGTCAGACTTTTCAGGAACTTGTTCGCTAATATAAACGGCAACTTTATAGTTAAATATGATATCTTTCTTACGAGCATCAATAGATTTCCTTAAAATTTTTATAGCAGAAATCTCAGAAGTATGTACTTTAAGTTGTTTTGAAGCTTTGTGTAAAAGAATGTTTTCTTTGCGTTCTTCTACTAAATTTACTCGAAGTTGAATATCTTTAACCATACGGTAAAATTACAAAATTAAAGAGTTTTTATCCTCTCTAAGATTAATTTATATTCAACAATACATTCTTTACAAATTGGTATTACAAATTTTAATTACCTACCTTACTTTCTTTACTTCTTTTTTTTCACTCTCTTCTTAAGTTTTAAAATTTTATCAAGGCATTTTTCACTCATTAAACTAAAAGGTGATTTTAAAAAATGATAGATATTGCTCACTAACTCGTAATTTACAGTAGTAATTTCTTCTTCTAAAGTGGTTATTCTTAGAGTTTCATTCCCAAATAAATTAAATAAGATAACCCTTATCAGTAGCAAAGTATTCTTTAAGTGAAGTTGAATCAACAATATTACTTGTTAATATTTCTTGAATGCCCATTTTTTCTAATTTAGAACTGGCGTTGTCTTTTTTTAATAAAACACTTAACATTATAATACGTTTTTTTTAAATTTTTCTTGTTTAAGATGATTCTTCCTTTTTCTTCTCTATGATTTATTTTTACAATAAGATAAATATTTACTAAAGGAAAAAAATCAATAGAATAAATTAATTTTTTTGTTATACATTATATAAAACTTCCGAAATAAAATAAAAATTTTAATTAGGTTTTTTAAAATAAAAGAGTAGTATTTTGTTTATACACTTTAAGGAGTGTTTTATGTTATAATTTTTAAACAATAGTTGCATTTTCTTAAATAAAACAGAAATCTAAAAACAAAGGATTTAGTACCTTTACTTAAAATCAATTTCATGCGTAAAATTATATTATTTTGTCTTTTATTGTTAATGATTTCTTGTGCTGTTAAACAACCTCTTTTTGAAGAGTTATCCAATATAAAAATAGCAAGAGATGTTTATGGAGTTCCACATATTATAGCAAAAACAGATGCAGAGGTGGCTTATGGTTTAGCTTGGGTACAATGTGAAGACGATTTTATAACGATGCAAGAACTCATGGCAGCTTGTAAAGGTTTACTTGGAGAAATTAAAGGGAAAGATGGGTTGGTCGCCGATTTCGCAATTAAGTTTATGGGCTTAAAAGAAATTGCAGAAACCAAATATAACATTGATGTAACTGGAGATTTTAAAATTTATTTAGAAAGTTTTGTTGATGGTGTAAATGCATTTGCAAAACTAAATCCTGATAAAGTTTTATTAGATGAGCTTTTTCCGATAAAAGGATCTGATATTATTACAGGGTATTTACTAGGAAACCTTGAAATCTCTCATGCCGGAAAAGATTTAATGAAAATTTTAGATGGCACAATTATTAAATATTTAAAGTCTGACGTTCCTAAAGGTTCGAATGCTTTTGCCATTTCTAAAAATAAAACTACAGATAACAAAACCTATTTAGCAATCAATGCCCATCAGCCCTTAGAAGGTTGGTACTCTTGGTATGAAGCACATCTAATTTCTGAGGAAGGTCTTAATATTCTAGGAGGAACTTTTGCTGGCGGAATTTGTATTTTTCATGGAGTAAATGAAAATTTAGGTTGGGCACATACTGTTAATCATGCAGATTTTTCTGATGTATATCAATTAGAAATGCATCCAACAAAAGAAAATTTTTACAAGTTTGATGATGAATGGTTGGAGCTTAAAGAAAAAATATATACTTCAAGGTTAAAAGTTGCAGGTATTTTTAAAATTCCAGTTAAGAGAACAATTTACAAAAGTAAATATGGCCCAACATTTAAAACTGATCAAGGTGTTTTTGCTTGGAGATTTATGGTAGGTAAGACTATAAAAATGGCAGAACAATGTTACAGGATGAACAAAGCCAAGAATTTTAAAGAGTTTAAAAAAGCTTTAGAAATTAGGGGTTTAGCTTCTTTAAATATTGTGTATGCAGATAAAGAACATAATATTTATTACTTAAGTAATGGGCGTTTTCCAAATAGAAATCCAAATTATGATTGGAGTAAAGTGGTGATTGGAAATACCTCAGAAACTTTATGGAATAATGATATTATTCCTTTAGATAGTTTGCCTCAAGTTTTAAATCCCACAAGTGGTTGGGTTTTTAATACGAATAACACACCGTTTTCATCAACAGATCTTATTAATAATCCTAAAGAAACTGCCTTAAATAAGATAATGGGGTATCAAAGCGTAGAGTTAGAGAATAATAGAAGTAATCGTTTTTTAGAGTTAATGAGTCAATATGATTCTATTTCTTATGATGACTTTAAACGTATAAAGTATGATACCCAATATCCTATTAAAATGATGACTCCAAAAGCTGTTAATTTAGAAATGATGATGCATATAGATGAAAAAAAATATCCAGAAATTGCAGACGCCATTTTATTATTAAAAAAATGGAATAGAAAATCTGATAAAACAAACACATCAGCTGCTTTGTTTATTTTGTCTTATATGTATGTAGATGAAAAACGAAAAAAAGAAAACAGAATTGTAAGAAATGGAACGATAACTTTAGAAGATTGTATTTATGGAATTACTAAGGCAAAAGAAGAGTTATTAGTAAATTATGGTTCTATAGAAGTTGAGTTAGGGAAAGTGCAAAGACATACAAGAGGTAACATAGATTTACCTATTGGAGGTGCTCCAGATGTTTTAGCGGCGATGTATTCTATCAAACAAGAGGATGGAACTTACAGAGCATTTGCAGGAGAATCTTACATAGAATTAGTGCGTTTTGGTGAAAATGGAGTAGAGGTCGAGACCATAAATTCTTATGGTTCAAATGCGAATGTTGGTGCTAAACATTCTACTTCTCAGATGGAAGATTATACCAATCAGAAACTTAAAAAAATGACTTTAAATAAGGAAGAGGTTTTAAAAAATGCTGTTAAAATTTATCATCCTTTAAAAGTTCTAGAGTAATTTTAGAGAACACTTAGTGACTGTTTAGTTAGGAAGCAAACCTTTCAATTTAGTAAGTTTAAATTGGAAAATTTGTAAGGGTTGTTAATCGTAAGTAAAAACACTCTTATAGTTACTTGTTTTATAGTTCTAGAAATAATTTTTCAAGCCTATTTATTGTAAAAGGTTTTTGCAAAACAAAATCAATCGTATGTTCCTTTTTAGTTTTCTCATCAATATTCCATCCAGATACCGTTATAATTTTTATTTGATTTCCAAAACTATTTCGAATAGCAGCTATTAACTCCCATCCATTCATTCCAGACATACCAATATCTGTAAAGACGATATCAAAAGTGTTTTTATTAAGGTATTCTAAGGCGTTCTTTCCATTATTTGCGATCGTACACTTGTGCCCCATTAAACCTAATAAATCAGAGATGTCTTCTGTTATATTTGTATCATCGTCTACCCATAAAACATTAAATTTTGCTTTGTTTTTAGGTTTATCTTTATTGATTACCTTAATACCCTCTTGAGCTATTGGAAAAACAATTTTAAAGGTAGATCCTTTAGATAATCCAGAGGATTCAACAGCGATACTTCCATTGTATTTCTTTATAATATTATAAACTCCACTCATTCCTAAACCTCTACCTAATCTGAATCCTTTTGTAGAAAAAAAAGGTTCAAATACTTTTGTTTTAGTCTCCTCATTCATACCGATACCAGTGTCAGTATAAGTTACGAATATTTCTTTACCTTTTGTGCTTGTTTTAATAATAATATCTCCTCCTTCTGGCATTGCTTCAACACTATTCTTAATTAAATTATAAATAGCAGATTTTAATTCCCCATTATTACCAATGATTTTCGGAATATCTTTTAAGTCGGTTGTAACATTTATTTTTAATCCATTTTTTTCCATACCGTCTTTCCAAAGTGGGCGTGACTGCATCAAAATATCTTCTATAAGGGTTTTAAAGTCAATAAGTTTAGTGTCTGTTTCATCATTTCTTGTATCACCAAATTTTTGTAACGCACTGACCCTATCAGCTACATCTTCTATAATAGCACCAATATTATTTAATCGTTCAAGAGTATTCTTTGGATAATCGTTTTGAAGTTTGATGACCTCTACATTCCCTATCATTTGTTGTAGTGAATTGTTAAAATCATGAGCGATAGAAGAAGACATTTCTCCTATTGCTTTGATTCTTTGATGTTTTATTTGAGCCTTTTCAAATGCTTTTTGTGAGGTAATGTCTTGATTAGAACCTGTTATACTTGCTACTTTTCCATCCTCTCCCAACATAGGCTCACAAATGGCTCTTATTGTTTTTTGCTCTTCATTAGAAAGGCAAATTCGAAATTCAATATCGAATGGAATACATAGATTAACAGCTTTCTCATAAGAACTATTAAATAACTCTAGGTCATCGCCGTGAATTAGTTTAATTAATGAATCATAATCAGGAGTATCTTTCTTTGAATCAAAACCCCAAATTTTAAAAGCTTCATCCGACCATTCTACCTTCTGGCTTGGAAGATCAATGAACCAACTTCCAACTTGAGCTATCCTCTCGGTCTGGTTTAATCTCTTCTCGCTGTTTTCTAATTTTAATATAGCTGATATTTTATTTTCTTCGCTTTGCTCTGCATATTCTTTAGATTTGATTAATTCTAATTCAATCTGCTTGTCCTTTGTAATATCTCGAGCAGTAGCATAAGTAACCCCATCTTCTTTATTAAAGAAAGCGCTCCAGGATAAAATTATATATTCATTATTCTTACATAAATATCGATTTTCAAAATTAATAGAATGAGCACCTTGTTCCGTTTGCTTTTCAAATTCTTTAAGTGTGATTTCTTTGTCATCAGGATGAATGAAATATAAAAAAGGTTTTGATGTAAGCACTTCTTCTGAATATCCAAGTAACTTAGTTGTAGCTGGATTAACTGATTGAAATACTCCATCTGGGCTAGCAATTACCATAATGTCAGGAGAAAGTTTAAAGAAATTAAAAAACTGTTCACGTTGTTTAATTGCATTAATTAACTCTCTGTGAGTTATATTTTGTTTCGTAATATCTCTAATTATTGAAGTTATTTTAATGATTTTTGTTCCTTTTCGTTCGACATTTACATGCCATTCTGTTTCAAGTATTTTTCCAGAAGTATTTATTTGCCTGTTTTCAAAATTAAAATGGTTGTTTTTTGAATTTTCCCATTCTACAAATTTAGTTCTCGTGTACTCTTTATCTTCGGGGTGTGTAAAATCAAAAATTGATTTACCCAAACATTTTTTTGCTGACAACCC
>TARA_B110000046_G_scaffold154546_1_pt1 | contig 13139 bp, 7 predicted proteins | sample TARA_B110000046 | Tara Oceans TARA_B110000046 (sample SAMEA4397157) | marine metagenome | biome: Polar Biome; feature: [DCM] deep chlorophyll maximum layer (ENVO:01000326); material: water (ENVO:00002006), including particulate matter (ENVO:01000060) such as... | depth 40 m
CTTTTATACAAAGTATTCATTCCTGGATCATTAAATTGAGATGCAATTGTACCATATACTGGTAAATCATCTTGATGAATATGCCACAAATTATTGTTACGCATATATTGCTTTTTTACATCTCTAACAGCGTCTAAAGCGCCTCTCTTATCAAATTTATTGATGGCAACTAAATCAGCATAATCAAGCATGTCAATTTTTTCTAATTGCGTTGCTGCTCCAAATTCAGGAGTCATTACATACAAAGAAGTGTCAGAATGTTCTATGATTTCGGTATCAGATTGGCCAATTCCAGAGGTTTCTAAAATAATTAAGTCAAATTCAGCAGCTTTTAAAACCTGTACAGCTTCGTTTACATATTTAGACAATGCTAAATTAGATTGACGCGTTGCTAAAGATCGCATGTAAACACGAGGATTATTAATGGCATTCATACGAATTCTATCTCCTAAAAGTGCGCCACCTGTTTTTCTTTTTGATGGATCAACAGAAATTAAACCAATCGTTTTTTCTGGAAAATCAATTAAAAAACGACGGACTAATTCATCAACTAATGAAGATTTTCCTGCACCACCAGTTCCTGTAATTCCTAAAACTGGCGTTTTAGAGTCTTTATTTTTAGTATGAATTTTCTCTAAAGTCTCTTTTGCCACTTCAGGGAAATTTTCTGCAGAAGAGATTACTCTTGCAATGCTTCCAATTTCTTTTCTTGATAAATCATCAAGAGAAACGTTTAGTTTATTTCCAAGAGCAAAATCAGATATAGATACTAAATCATTAATCATTCCTTGCAAACCAAGTGCACGTCCATCATCAGGAGAATAAATTCTTGTAATTCCATACGCCATTAATTCTTTGATTTCTTCCGGAAGAATTACACCACCGCCACCTCCAAAAATTTTAATATGTCCTGCACCTTTTTCTTGCAGTAAATCGTACATATATTTAAAATACTCATTATGGCCTCCTTGGTAAGAGGTAATTGCAATTGCATTTACATCTTCTTGAATGGCGCAATTTACTACCTCTTCTACACTTCTATCATGTCCTAAATGAATGACTTCAACTCCTGTAGATTGTATAATTCTACGCATAATATTGATGGCGGCATCATGACCATCAAAAAGAGCAGCAGCAGTTACAATACGAACTTTATATTTAGGTTTGTAAGTTTTAATTTGTTCCATTCGTAATAAATGTTTGATTTTAGACTTGCAATTTACGAAAATCTTAAAAAAAAACGCAAATCTTTAACGGTTTATAAATATACTTATAACAAAAGAAATATATTTGTAAAACGAATACTTTCTAAATTTTTAATATGACTTTTAAAGAACAAATTCAACAAGGAATTCCAGCTGTTTTACCCAGCAAAATTCGGTACGATTTAGAAATGAATCATGCGCCAAAAAGAAAAGATATATTATCTGCTGATGAAAAAAAGTTGGCGTTAAGAAATGCATTGCGTTATTTTGATAAAAAACATCATGCTGAGTTATTATTAGAATTTGTTGATGAGTTAGAGAAATATGGGCGAATTTATATGTACAGATTTAGACCAACCTATAGAATGTATGCTAGAAATATTGCAGAATACCCAGGAAAATCAGAACAAGCAAAGGCAATTATGCTAATGATTCAAAATAATTTGGATTATGCAGTTGCACAACACCCGCATGAATTAATTACGTACGGAGGAAATGGTGCTGTTTTTCAAAATTGGGCACAGTATATTTTAACGATGAAATATTTATCAGAAATGACTAATAAACAAACGTTAACTATGTATTCAGGACATCCAATGGGGCTTTTTCCGTCCAACAAAAATGCACCAAGGGTTGTTGTTACAAACGGAATGGTAATTCCTAATTACTCAAAGCCAGATGACTGGGAGAAAATGAATGCTTTAGGAGTTTCTCAATACGGACAAATGACTGCTGGAAGTTACATGTATATTGGACCACAAGGAATTGTTCATGGAACTACAATTACAGTCTTAAATGGATTCAGAAAAATAAATAAATCTCCAAAAGGGAATTTATTTGTAACCTCTGGTTTAGGAGGAATGTCTGGAGCACAACCAAAAGCAGGTAATATTGCAGGTTGTATTACCGTGTGTTCTGAGGTAAATCCTAAAATTACACAACTCCGATTAGATCAAGGCTGGATTGATGAAAAAATCACCGATTTAGATAAATTAGCTGCTAGAGTAAAATCAGCAAAAGAGCATAAAGAAACGGTTTCTATTGCCTACTTAGGTAACACCGTTGATGTTTGGGAGAAGTTTGATAAAGAAAATATTTTTATTGATTTAGGAAGTGATCAAACTTCTTTACATAATCCTTGGGCTGGAGGTTATTATCCAGCTGATATTTCTTTTGAAGATGCCAATATAATGATGGCTGAAAATCCGGAATTATTTAAAGAAAAAGTTAAAAGAACTCTAAGAAGACATGCTTCTGCAATTAATAAACATACAGCAAAAGGAACGTATTTCTTTGATTATGGAAATGCATTTTTATTAGAATCAAGTAGAGCGGGAGCAGATGTAATGTCTGAAAATAAAATTGACTTTAAATACAATAGTTACGTGCAAGATATCATGGGGCCGATGTGTTTTGATTATGGTTTTGGTCCTTTTAGATGGGTTTGTGCTTCGGGAAACCCTGAAGATTTAGCAAAAACTGATAAAATTGCTTGTGAAGTTTTAGAGAAAATTAAAGAGCACTCACCTAAAGAAATTCAGCAACAAATGACTGATAATATTCAATGGATAAAAGGCGCTCAAGAAAATAAATTGGTTGTAGGTTCTCAGGCTAGAATTTTATATGCAGATGCAGAAGGAAGAATTAAAATTGCAAAAGCATTTAACAAAGCCATTAAAAAAGGAGAAATTGGAGCTGTTGTTTTAGGTAGAGATCATCATGATGTTTCCGGAACAGATTCACCCTACAGAGAAACATCTAATATATATGATGGATCAAAATTCACTGCAGATATGGCTATACAGAATGTTATTGGAGATAGTTTTAGAGGCGCAACATGGGTCTCTATCCACAATGGTGGTGGAGTTGGCTGGGGAGAAGTAATTAACGGAGGGTTTGGCATGCTTCTTGATGGAAGTAAGTCAGCATCAAAGCGTTTAGAGTCAATGCTTTTTTGGGATGTAAATAACGGAATTTCTAGAAGAAGTTGGGCTAGAAATAAAGAAGCTGTTTTTGCGATTAAAAGAGCAATGAAAGCTAAAAAAGACTTGCAAGTTACACTTCCTAATATCGTTGATGATGCTTTAATAGATTCAATAATTTAAAATTATTTATGATGAAAAAATATCTTCTTTTATTATTTACTACGGTTTTATTGTTTTCTTGTAACACCGTGAAAGTTGTTACAGATTATGATGCTAAAGTGGACTTTAACCAATATAAAACCTTTGCATTTTATAAGCCAGGAATTGATAAAGCCGAAATTTCTGACTTAGATAAAAAACGAGTATTAAGAGCAATAGAATCAGAATTGTTAGCGCAAGGGTTTACAAAATCCGAAAATCCTGATATGTTAGTGAGTTTTTTCACAAAATCTAGACGAAAGGTTAATATTAATCAAAATAATAACTTTGGTTATGGTTTAGGTTGGGGTTGGAATCCTTGGATGAGAAATGGAATGAATAATAATATCCAAGTAAATCAATATACTGAAGGAACATTATTTGTAGATTTTATAGATACCTCAGAAAAAGAATTAGTTTGGCAAGGAATAGGAACAGGAGCATTAGTGGTTCAGAATAGAGAAAAAAAAGAGGTTAGAATTAAAAAATTCGTAAAAGAAATTATTTCTAGATTTCCACCTGGAAAAAAGGAATAATTCTTAAAAAAATAAGTAAATAAAAAAAACTCCGAGCTATAACAGTTCGGAGTTTTTTATGTAAATATGTTTTAAAATCTAGCTAATATTTGCAGATTTTACAGTTTTAATAATTCTACCTGCGATTTTATAAGGATCTCCATTAGAAGCTGGTCTTCTGTCTTCTAGCCAGCCTTTCCAGCCTTTTTCTACAGTTATAATCGGTATTCTAATTGAAGCACCTCTGTCTGATATTCCGTAAGAAAAGTCGTGAATAGAAGCAGTTTCGTGATCACCGGTTAAACGTTGGTCGTTATACTCACCGTAAACAGCCATGTGTTCTTTAGTAAGTGGTCTAAATGCTTCACAAATTTTCTCATATGTTTCTTGAGAACCACAAGTTCTTAAAACTGTATTAGAGAAGTTCGCGTGCATACCAGAACCATTCCAGTCTAAATCTTTACCTAGTGGTTTTGGATGATACTCTATATAATAGCCATGTTGCTCAGTTAATCTATCTAAGAGGTAACGAGAAATCCAAATTTCATCACCCGCTTGTTTTGCGCCTTTTGCAAATAATTGATATTCCCATTGACCGGATGCAACTTCTTGGTTAATTCCTTCAAAGTTTAAACCTGCATCAATACATAAATCAGCATGTTCTTCAACTAAAAGTCTACCATGTGTATTTTTACCTCCAACTGAGCAGTAATACATTCCTTGTGGCGCAGGGTAACCACCTATAGGGAAGCCTAAAGGTAATTGTGTTTTATTATCCATAATAAAATATTCTTGTTCGAAACCGAACCAGAAATCGTTATCATCATCATCTATTGTGGCTCTTCCGTTAGAAACATGTGCTGTACCATCTGCATTTAAAACCTCTGTCATTACTAAGTAACCATTTCTTCTTGCAGGATCTGGATAAATTGCAACCGGTTTTAATAAGCAGTCAGAGGAACCTCCTGAAGCTTGTTTTGTAGATGAACCGTCAAAAGACCAGTTATCTAACTCTGCTACAGTGCCTTGAAAGTTTTCGTGTTCTTCAACTTTGGTTTTGCTTCTCATGTTTTGAGTTGGATAATATCCGTCTAACCAAATGTATTCTAACTTAATTTTTGCCATAATAATTGTTTGTGTGATGTTAACAGTGCAAAAATGAAATAATTTACCTAGATATCAAAAAATATAGGGGTAATTTTTTTAAAAATTATAAAAAATAATTTTATCCCTAATTTTTATGGGGTATATTTGTTTTTAAAATAAATTTTACCATCAAAAATTAATATTATGTCAACAGTTAGGTTTAATGCATTACAAGAAACTTTAAATAGGAGTGCAGTAAGGGTCAAAGAAAATGAGAAGAGATCTGTTTTGTTTGGTAAGAATGTTTTTAATAAACATGCAATGCAGCAGTATTTGACAAGGTCTGCTTATGAAAGTGTAATGAATGCCATTGAAAAAGGTACAAAAATAGATCGTAAAATAGCAGATCAGGTTGCGGTGAGTATGAGAGACTGGGCAATTTCTAAAGGTGCTACACATTATACGCATTGGTTTCAGCCTTTAACAGGAGCAACAGCAGAAAAGCACGATGCTTTTTTCGAATCTATTAATGGTAGTTTAGCGATGGAGAAATTCGATGGAGAGCAATTGGTTCAGCAAGAGCCAGATGCCTCTAGTTTTCCAAATGGTGGAATCAGAAATACATTTGAAGCGAGAGGTTATACGGCTTGGGATCCAACATCACCAGCATTTGTGTATGAAACTACATTGTGTATTCCTACCATTTTTGTGGCTTATACCGGAGAAGCTTTAGATAATAAAACACCCTTGCTAAGAGCATTACAGGCATTAGATACACATGCAACTGCTGTCTGTAAATACTTTGACAAAAATGCAAGTAAGGTAAGTGCCACATTAGGTTGGGAGCAAGAGTTTTTTTTAATTGATGATGCTTTAGCTCTTTCTAGACCAGACTTGCAGTTAACTGGTAGAACACTATTAGGACATACACCTGCAAAAGGTCAGCAGTTAGATGATCATTATTTTGGGAGCATTCCTGCGAGAGCGATGAGTTTTATGCAGGATTTAGAGCAAGAATGTATGCTATTGGGTATTCCTGTAAAAACAAGACATAATGAAGTTGCTCCAAATCAGTTTGAATTAGCACCAATCTTTGAGGAAGCTAATTTAGCTGTAGACCACAATTCTTTATTGATGGATGTGATGCAGAAGGTTTCTAGACGTCATAGATTTAAAGTATTGTTTCATGAAAAACCATTTGCTGGAATTAATGGTTCAGGTAAACATAACAATTGGTCTTTGTTAACTCATGATGGGGTAAATTTGTTGAGTCCTGGGAAAACACCAATGAAAAATTTACAATTCTTAACATTTTTTGTGAGCACCATAAAAGCGGTTTATGAAAACGAAGAGTTATTAAGATCATCAATCGTATCTGCGAGTAATGATTATCGATTAGGTGCAAATGAAGCGCCGCCAGCAATTATTTCTGTGTTTATTGGGAGTCAATTGTCTAAAGTTTTAGATGAATTAGAGAACGTTACCAAGGGTAAATTATCACCAGAAGAAAAAACAGACTTAAAATTGAATATTATTGGTAAAATTCCAGAGATTTTATTAGATAATACAGATAGAAATAGAACATCTCCATTTGCCTTTACAGGTAATAAATTTGAGTTTAGAGCTGTTGGTTCTTCTGCTAACTGTGCTTTGCCAATGACTGTTTTAAATACGATTGTTGCAAAGCAATTAAAGGAATTTAAAAAAGAGGTAGATGCTTTAATTGAAAGTAAAAACCTAAAGAAAGATGAGGCTGTTTTTAATGTTTTAAGAGAACATATTAAAGCGTGTAAAGATATTCGTTTTGAAGGTGATGGTTATGGAGATGCTTGGGAGAAAGAAGCTAAAAAGCGTGGTTTAAGCAATAATAAAACAACACCAGAGGCATTAAAGGTTCAGGTTTCAAAAAAAGTTATTGAGTTGTATGAGGAGATGGATGTAATGAGTAAGGTCGAAATTGAAGCTCGTTATGAAATTGCTTTAGAAGAATACACAAAGCGTTTGCAAATTGAAAGTAGAGTTTTAGGAGATATTGCTAGAAATCACGTGGTGCCAACAGCTATTATTTATCAAAATACATTGTTAGAAAATACTAAAAATTTAAAAGAAATTTTTGGAGAAAAATTTAAGAATATTGCAAAAGAACAGATAGAGCTTATAATGACAATTTCTAGTCATATTACAGAAATTAATGCGTTAACCATGAAAATGACTGAAGAACGCAAGAAGGCAAATAAGTTTGTTGGCTTAAAGTCTGCAGAAACATATTGTAAAAAAGTGAAACCATTTTTGGGGCAAATTCGGTATCATTGCGATCAGTTAGAAACGATGGTAGATGATAATCTTTGGCCATTAACTAAGTACAGGGAATTGTTGTTCACTAGATAAATTACCAATAAAATCTCGTTGTATGCGAGATTTTTTTTACATTTAGAAAAATCTTAGATACATTATGAAAACAACATTTTTATGCTTTTTGTTGCTGCTGTCAATTAGTTTGCAATCTCAAAATCAAAAGACAATTAAATTAATTGATGACGTAGAATCTAAGGTTATAGAATGGAGACGATATTTTCATGAGCATCCAGAATTGTCAAATAGAGAATTTAATACGGCTAAAAAAATAGCAGAACACCTAAGAGAGTTAGGTCTTGAGGTGCAAACTGGTGTTGCGCATACTGGTGTTGTAGGGATTTTAAGAGGAGGGGAAAAAGGCAAAGTGGTTGCTTTAAGAGCTGACATTGATGCATTGCCTGTTACGGAGAGAACACCGGTTTCTTTTGCTTCAAAAGTAAGAAGTACATATAATGGTGTTGATACAGGTGTAATGCATGCTTGTGGTCACGATTCTCATATTGCAATCTTAATGGGGACTGCAGAGGTGTTATCAAAAATAAGAAAAGACATAAAAGGAACCGTGAAGTTTATTTTTCAACCTGGTGAAGAAGGGGTTCCTAAAGGAGAAAATGGTGGAGCAAAAATGATGGTTGAAGAGGGAGTTCTTAGGAATCCTAGTGTAGACGCTATTTTTGGACTGCATATCAAAGCAATAACAGATGTGGGTTTGATTACTTATAAACCTGGTGGAATCATGGCAGCTTCGCAAGGTTTTGAAATTAGTGTAAAAGGAAAGCAATCTCATGGATCAAGACCTTGGGAAGGGGTTGATCCAATTGTGATATCTGCGCAAATAATCAATGGATTGCAAACCATTGTAAGCAGAGATACAGAGCTAACCAAAGAAGCTGCAGTGATTACTGTTGGATTGATTAAGGGAGGTGTTCGTAGTAATATTATTCCAGAAGAAGTAAAGATGATTGGAACGATACGGACTTTAGATTACGGAATGCAAGATAGATTGAATAAAATTATAAAAAAAAGAGTGCCTGCGATTGCTGCAGCTTTTGGAGGAGAGGCTTCAATTATTGTTAATGAAGGATATCCAATAACGTATAATGATTATGATTTAACAAAACAAATGTTGCCTTCTCTAGAAAAATCTGCTGGTAAAGAAAATGTTCGTTTGGTAGATGCTGTTACTGGGGCGGAAGACTTTTCTTATTATCAACAAAAAGTACCTGGAATGTATTTCTTTTTAGGTGGGAAGCCTTTAAATATTGCAAAAGAGAAGCTTGCATCTCATCATACTCCAGATTTTTATTTGGATGAAAGTGGGTTTAAGCTTGGTGTAAAAACTTTCGTGAATTTAACTTTAGATTATTTGAATAAGCAATAAGTATTGGTTGTCTGGGATTTATAGCTGATCAAACTTAAAATTTGATCAGTTTTTTTATTACTTCATCTAAATAGTAGGAAACTATATTGCTTTCTCTTAAATTTGCCTTAATTATAGAACAACACAACACAAGAACATGAGTCAAGAAGTTTCTAAACGATACGCACAACGTGGCGTATCTGCATCCAAAGAAGATGTGCACAATGCAATTAAGAATATTGATAAAGGTTTGTTTCCAAAAGCATTCTGTAAAATTGTTCCAGATTACTTAACAAATGATGAGGAGTATTGTTTAATAATGCATGCAGATGGAGCGGGAACAAAATCTTCTTTAGCCTATATGTATTGGAAAGAAACGGGTGATATTTCTGTGTGGAAAGGTATTGCGCAAGATGCATTAATTATGAATATTGATGATCTATTGTGTGTTGGTGCAGCGGATAATATTATGCTATCATCTACAATCGGACGAAATAAAAGTAAGATTCCTGGTGAAGTTTTATCAGCAATTATAAATGGAACAGAAGAATTAATTGAAGATTTAAAGGGTTTTGGGGTTACGATTCATTCAACAGGGGGAGAGACTGCCGATGTTGGTGATTTAGTACGTACAATTATTGTGGATTCTACTGTAACTGCAAGGATGAAGCGTACAGATGTTATTGATAACGCAAACATAAAAGGGGGAGATGTAATTGTTGGTTTGGAGTCTTTTGGGCAAGCAAGTTATGAAACTGAATATAATGGTGGAATGGGTTCTAATGGATTAACTTCTGCAAGGCATGATGTGTTCCATAAATATTTAGCAGAAAAATATCCAGAAAGTTTTGATGCTGCTGTTCCTTCAGATCTAGTGTATTCTGGGAATACGAGATTAACTGACAAAGTAGAAAACGCGCCAATTAATGCTGGTAAATTAGTGCTGTCTCCGACAAGAACATATGCGCCAATTATAAAAGAAATTTTATCGAAATTTAATTCAAATACAGTCCATGGGATGATTCATTGTTCTGGAGGTGCACAAACAAAAATCTTACATTTCGTTGATAATTTACATATTGTAAAAGATAATATGTTTCCAATTCCTCCATTATTTAAATTGATACAAGAACAATCGAATACAGATTGGAAAGAAATGTATCAAGTATTTAACTGTGGTCATAGAATGGAAATTTATGTTTCACCAGAAATTGCAGAAGATATTATAGGTATTTCTAGGTCTTTTAATGTGGATGCAAAAATAGTTGGACGTGTAGAAAGTTCATCTTCTAAAAAACTAACAATTAAAAGTGAGTTTGGAATTTTTGAATATTAATTATTTTAATTTTTTTAAAAATTAAAATAATTGTTAACTTTCCAGTGTTGATAAGTTTATAGGTGTCTGTAAATAAGTATTTTAGGTTTTTTTATTGAAAACTTTATAGTAATTTTTATTTTTTAGGTTGTACATTTACGTGAGATGTATTTCTGTAAAATTAATTTAACTATCTAAAAAACATAATGAATCCCCAAACTTTAATTACCCCCAAGAAAGTATTTACTAGAGAAGAAGCACTAGATGCTGCACTTAACTATTTCAAAGGTGATGAATTAGCTGCAAGTGTGTGGTTAAATAAATATGCATTAAAAGATTCTGCTGATAACATCTACGAGAAAACACCAGATGATATGCATCAACGAATTGCTTCAGAAATTGCTAGAGTAGAACAAAAATATAAAAATCCATTAACAGAATCAGAAATTTTTGAGGTAATTAAAAACTTCAAATATATAGTTCCTCAAGGAAGCCCAATGGCAGGAATTGGAAATCCGTTTCAAATTGCTTCTTTATCTAACTGTTTTGTAATTGGTAACGATGGTGAGTCTGATTCATATGGGGGAATTATGAAAATAGACCAAGAGCAAGTACAATTAATGAAACGTAGAGGTGGTGTTGGTCACGATTTATCTCATATTCGTCCAAAAGGATCTCCCGTAAAAAACTCAGCATTGACTTCTACAGGGATTGTTCCTTTTATGGAGCGTTACTCAAATTCAACTAGAGAAGTTGCACAAGATGGAAGAAGAGGTGCGCTTATGTTGTCAGTTTCTATCAATCATCCAGATGCAGAAGACTTTATAGATGCAAAGTTAGCGCAAGGAAAAGTTACTGGCGCAAATGTTTCTGTGAGAATTGATGATGCTTTTATGAGGGCTGTAAAAGCAAGTGAAAAGTACACGCAAAAATACCCTGTTAATAGCAATAACCCTCTATATATAAAGGAAATAGAGGCCTCTAATATTTGGGGAAAAATCGTACATAATGCATGGAAATCTGCTGAGCCAGGAATCTTGTTTTGGGATACAATAATAAACGAATCTGTGCCAGATTGTTATGCAGACCTTGGTTATAAGACAGTTTCTACAAACCCTTGTGGTGAAATTCCTTTATGTCCATACGATTCTTGTCGTTTGTTGGCAATAAACTTGTTTTTTTATGTAGAGGAACCATTTACCAAAAATGCTGAATTTAATTTTGAGTTATTCAAAAAACATATTGTTATTGCTCAGAGAATGATGGATGATATCATTGATTTAGAGCTAGAAAAGATTGATGGAATTTTAGCGAAGATTGATGCAGATCCAGAACAGGATGATGTAAAAGCGACAGAAAAAAACCTGTGGTTAAACATTAGACAAAAAGCGTATGAGGGAAGAAGAACCGGAATAGGGATTACTGCAGAAGGGGATATGTTAGCTGCTTTAGGAATTCGTTACGGAAGTGAGGAAGGAAATACTTTTTCTACGGAAGTGCATAAAATATTAGGAATAGAAACGTATAGAGCGTCTGTAAATTTGGCAAAAGAAAGAGGGGCTTTTTCTATTTTCGATGCAGACAGAGAAAAAGAAAATCCTTTTATTTTAAGAATAAAAGAAGCAGATAGTAAACTGTATTATGAAATGTTAGAACATGGTCGTAGAAATATTGCTTTGTTAACAATTGCGCCTACAGGGACGACTAGTTTAATGACGCAAACTTCATCAGGAATTGAGCCTGTATTTATGCCTGTATACAAGCGTAGAAAAAAAGTGAATCCTAATGATAAAGGTACAAGAGTAGATTTTGTAGATGAATTAGGTGATTCTTGGGAAGAATATGTTGTTTTTCACCATCGTTTTAAACAATGGATGGAAGTTAACGGAATAGATTCTAGTAAAAACTTTTCGCAAGAAGAATTAAATGAACTTGTAAAAGAATCTCCATACTATAGAGCTACTTCTAATGATATTGATTGGGCTAGTAAAGTAAAAATGCAGGGAGCAATTCAAAAATGGGTAGATCACTCCATTAGTGTTACGATTAATTTACCAAATGACGCTACAGAGGAATTAGTTGGTGAATTGTATTTAAAAGCTTGGGAAGCTGGCTGTAAAGGTGTAACTGTTTATAGAGATGGTTCTCGTTCCGGGGTTTTAATTTCTATGGATGAAAAGAAAGAAGATAAAACTACAGGGGCGTTCCCAAAAAAGCGTCCTGAAGTATTAGAAGCAGATGTAGTTCGTTTTCAAAATCAAAAAGAAAAATGGATTGCTTTTGTTGGTTTGGTTGATAACAAGCCTTATGAAATTTTCACAGGCTTAACAGATGATGAAGATGGAATATTAATTCCGCGTTGGGCAGAAAAAGGACTTATTATTAAAAAAAGAAATGAAAACGGTACATCGCGTTACGATTTTCAATATAAAAATAAAAGAGGTTATAAAACCACTATAGAAGGGTTGTCTCATAAGTTTAATCCAGAGTTTTGGAACTATGCAAGACTAATTTCAGGAACTTTACGTCATGGAATGCCACTTGATAAAGTTGTGGAATTAATACAAAGTTTACAATTAGATTCTGAATCTATAAGTACATGGAAAAACGGAGTACAACGTGCGTTGAAGCGCTATGTTGAAGATGGTACAGAGGTGAAAGGGCATACCTGTGATAATTGCGATTCTAACAATTTAATTTACCAAGAAGGCTGTTTAACTTGTAAAGATTGTGGCTCCTCTAAATGCGGATAATACTTTTTAAAAACTTAAAAAGCTCCAAATATTTTAATAAATATTTGGAGCTTTTTTGTAAAATTAATTTTTTGGTTAGCTGTTTTAGATGAATTAGCGCATGTAAAAAGACACTTTTTTTAGGGTTAGTAAGTTTTTACTTCGTAATTACTTTTAATATTTCTTTCGTTTGTGGTTATATTTTTATATCATATTATAATTAGATGACTATAAGTATATGAAACACTTTATAATTAGTTAGCTTCATTTCTTTAAATATACTCAAAACGAAACATTTAACTTTCCGATAAAAATTGTAAATTCGCAATCCAAGAAAAGAGTAGAAGATGTTAGATAAATTAAGAATTGTAAAGCAACGTTATGATGAAGTTTCTGATTTAATTATTCAGCCAGAAATTATCATGGATCAGAAGCGTTATGCGCAATT
>TARA_B110000046_G_scaffold184049_1_pt1 | contig 13031 bp, 5 predicted proteins | sample TARA_B110000046 | Tara Oceans TARA_B110000046 (sample SAMEA4397157) | marine metagenome | biome: Polar Biome; feature: [DCM] deep chlorophyll maximum layer (ENVO:01000326); material: water (ENVO:00002006), including particulate matter (ENVO:01000060) such as... | depth 40 m
AGAAATTCGGTAATGCAAGTAGCTCAGGTTGCTTATGACAATCAAGCCTACATTGATGCCATTACCTTTTATGATTACGTTGTAGTAAAAAGTGAACAATTGCAGACGCAGGAGAAGGCAAGATTTCTGTCATTGTTATCGCGAGAAAAGAAGTCTACCAGGAGTATGCCAATAGATAAAGATGCGGTATATGAGATAGCCGATGCTTATCAACTGTTTTTTGAGAGCGCTTCACAATCCAATCTGGATCGATATGATGCGTTAAAAAATAAAGCAGGATTATTGGCCTATCATCTAAATCAGCCCGATACAGCGATAACTATATTAGAAAACCTGAGAGACTTACCTGGTATGAGCAAAATATTCGTGGCTCATGTGAAAATGGATCTTGGCAATATAGATTTGATTGTTGGAAATCATTGGGAGGCATCTCTATTGTATTCGCAAGTAGAAAAAGAAAATCCTTATGCGTCCATTGGGTATGAGGCCAAATTGAAAAATGCAAGGCTACATTACTTTATGAGCAATTTTGATTTAGCCAAAGCACATTTAGATGTATTAAAGCGTTCTACGACCAAAGAGATAGCTAATGATGCTTTAGAACTTAGCTTGTTTATAGAAACCAATACCATAGGCGATAGCAATGAACTGGGCCTCAAAAACTATGCAAGTATATCTTTACTAATGTATCAGAATAGGTTTGATGAGGCACGAGTAGCGCTTGAAATCCTGATCAATACTCAATTGGGTCATCCTATTAGGGATGATAGTTTTTGGTTATTAGCAAAACTTGAAACGCGCTTAGGCAAATATAAAGAAGCATTGAAACCCTTGAATATTTTGATAAGCGAATATGCAGAGGGGGTACTAGGGGATGATGCTTTATTTATGAAAGCCCAAATTTTGGAAGAACATCTAAATAGCGCCTCAGAAGCACAGCAAGTATACCAACAGTTCCTTGTAGATTTTCCAGGTAGTGCTTATGCAGTAGAGGCAAGAAGGCGTTATCGCCTGTTGCGCGGCGACGGCTGAATCAAATAAAGACCAATTGATCTGAGGGGTGTTTGGGCAGTAACATGGCAGGGTCAGGACGCAGGTGTCGATCGTAAAAATCATTCAGCACATCTTGGGTTTCGCTCGATACAAGTGGAATAACTTCTGCTATGGCCGCTTGGGAAATTAAATAGGGGGGAAGGCTTTTAATGAGCTTGTTTCCTTTAAAATGCGCATAAATTTGATAATCGGTAATCTCACTGATTGGGGTTTTCTTTACAACGCAATGGTCCAAACAGCAGTCTATGTTGATTGGATCCTCTTGATGAGAAGGTGGATTCGTAACGACGTATTCCAAAAAATAAGCATTTATTTTAGCCAAGGTATCTTTTGAAAATTCTTCCCTCATTTTCAATGCACAAGGCAGGCAAATGGCATAATCAAAGATGACGTCTTGCGCGGTATATCCCGGATGCTTCTTTAATGCTTTTTCAATTACGTAGATCTGATCGTCCAATAAATAGCAACTACAGACCAAACATTCACTGAAAGGTTTTTGCGTTTGATAAGAATAAAAGATGTTGGGAATTTCTTGAAAGTCAGAAGCGATCATAAAACAGCAATTGTATCAGTAAGATAAGATGATTTTGTCTTGAAGCAAAGCGAGCATCTTTAAAAAAAATTCTATCAAACGTTATAGAATAGCTATATTTACGAAAGCCATGAAAAAAGAACAAAGCATCGATTTTAATATCAAAATAGCTTGGCATGCCATCTCACGTATGTATAGTCAATATGGGCAGGATTTCGAAATCTCTCCTTCTAGTGGTTTTGTTTTGCTAAACATAGATGCAGAAAAAGGAACACCCGCTACAAAAATTGCACCTTTGATGGGTCTTGAGGCGAGGAGCTTAACTAGAATTTTGAAAGCGCTAGAGCTCAAAAAATGGATCATAAGGAAAAAAGATCCCCTAGATGGACGATTGGTTCGGATTTTTCTAACAGAGATAGGAAGGGAAAAGCGAGCATTTAGTAGTGGTTCTGTAAAAGCTTTCAACAAGCATATCCTGCAAAAAATAACAGAAGATGAATTACAATCGTTTTTAAAAGTGACTGCGATTGTCAATGACATAGCATCAGATAAAGAACGTATTCAAGAAGAATTGCAACAGCTCAGAAACCTCAAGGATTAAATCAATACTTCAGTTCGTTCAAAGGTAAGGGGCTACTTGATGAGGGAAGAATCATAGATGCATGATTTAGTTAGATTCCGTCACAGTACCACATCATACTCCATTCACCGTAATGATTAACTGTCTAGCCCCACCATTATTGCGATGTTCGCCTAAATAAATGCCCTGCCAGGTGCCCAAACAAGGCTGTCCAAAAGAAATAGGGAAATGGACGGAGGCACCTAGCAATGAGGTCTTTAAGTGGGCTGGCATGTCATCTGGACCTTCGTAGCTATGTTGATAATAATCCTGATTTTCAGGAACAAACTTATTGAAGTGTGATTCAAAATCAAGCCGAACGGATGATTCTGTATTTTCATTGATGGTCAGGCTGGCCGAGGTATGTAGAATGAAGACTTGTGCGGTACCTGTTTGAATATCGGATGATTGGATTACCTCGCTGATAAGATCAGTAATGACATGAAACCCCCTTGGATATGGGGTTAAAGAGATTCTTTTTTGAAAGATCATGCATTGGTTGTTAAAATGTGGTGCCTATTGTCTGTTGTCAATTGTGATCAGATGATTTTATATCCTCGCGTTATGCCTTTCTTATAAACTAATTGAGGATGTGTATGGTGCGTTCAATTTAGAATTGCGGAAGGCGCTTGCCAAGAACAAAAGAGAATCCCGACTTCATCTGAGGTATGCTTCATACCTAAATAAGCGCCGTGTTCTCCTCCAAGAACTCTGATGATATTATACCTTTTTTTTAGCCAAGGGAACGGGAATCTAAGGGGTTTAAATGTTCATAAATTTACAGATTCTGTTTTTCGTATGCACCTAAATCTGGCAGCTCATCACGAGCCCGACCAAGAAGATCATCCCAGACAGCACTGTTTTGACCAAGATCAATGGCTACTGAAGCACTGTCTAATTCATAATTATAATTTTCACTATCTTGAAAAATTGAAATAATGGGATCAAAAACGACGTAATTATCTTTGAGCGCAGTGTTTGAATGAATGAGATTGTGATGGATTGATGACGACCAGCCGGCCTGCTCATCATCAGATGACCAGAGATCGTTATCACTCTGCCCCCAAACAATGCTGTTTTGTAGGGTCAAATACAAATGACTACTGATCTTACTTTGGTCAGAAAGGATAAGATAGTTGGTAAAAATAGTGGCGGGATCAGTAGTGTAAAATGAGTTGGGAGTATTGACAAAGGTGCAATGCGTATAGTGATAGAAGCCTCCTGCCGCATTAATTACGTTGCTAGATCCACTATTCATTATTAATAAATTTTCTCCCACCACGTCGCTGCTATAGGCCGCTAGGCCCACTTGAGAGCTGTGTCTGATGATGCTGTGTTTTAATGTTAAGTCTGCCAATGTATCTTCATCGGGATTGCCAATGGTGATACCAGTGATGGCATTTTCTATGATGGTATAATCCAATAAATTATCTTCACTTCCTATAAGGAAATGAAGACCAGGCCATTGACCAGGGGCAATTTGATAATCAATATCCCATCGCGAATTTCGAAAAGTGATGGGATGTGTGGAATCACCTACGGCCATGAGTTGACCGGCCACCAGAAGTGGGGCATTGGCATCAAAAAGGAGGGTAGCACCGGCTTCTAAGGTCAATAGACAGCCCGCATCAATTAATACGCTATCATAGAATACATAGGGTCGGTCAGCTGTAAAAGTCATATTGCACAATATTTCATTACCTAAATAAATGGCATCTTGTCCCCAGGCCATCAATAAGGTTTGATGGGTATTCCCATTCCAATGCGTGGTGATGATATCTTTAATTAAATAGGGCTCGTCCAGGTCTTGCTTATCCACCGTCAATTTTACCAAAATCAAGAGGCTGTCTTTACCATTGAGTAAGAGGTCTTCGACATGATTTTTGTCAGCGCCATTGATGATTAATGAGTATTCTGTGCCCATGGTTAAAGAAATCTCGGAGAGATTGATCGTCTCGGCATTGGGATTATAGATTCTTAATCGTTTAGTGATGCTCAGCCGATCTGTCAGTAGCGTGTCAAAGAGCAAGGTGTCTGTACTGAACAACAAGTCGATGTTGGCCCGCGTTGATATCTCGTCGTCTTGGCTATTACAGGAGAGTAGAAGGGCCATAGCACAGAGGCCTACAGCTAATATTAGTTTAAAGAACCCTTGGGCTGAGTGAGCAGTCATGATTATGCTTCGTCCTTGAGTCTTTCAGAATTCTCAGCAATCCGCAAACGGTCTATAAAATCTTGAATGTCCCCCGCTAGGATGTTAGGTAAGTTGTATACTGTATGACCGATGCGGTGATCGGTTACGCGCCCTTGTGGAAAATTATAAGTTCTAATTTTGTCCGAACGATCCCCGCTGCCAACCATAGTTTTGCGTTCTGAACTGATTTTATCATTGTGTTTTTTAAGCTCTTTTTCATAGATTCGTGACCGGAGCACTTTCATGGCTTTGTCATAATTGGCGTGTTGAGAGCGACCATCTTGACATTCAACGACCGTGTTCGAGGGGAAGTGTGTCAACCGAACAGCGGATTCTGTTTTGTTGATGTGCTGTCCTCCAGCGCCCGATGCGCGAAAGGTGTCTTTTCGAATATCACCCATATTTAGATCGATATCGACATCTTCCACTTCAGGCAGTACGGCTACGGTGGCTGCAGAGGTATGCACCCGGCCTTGGGATTCGGTGCTGGGAACCCTTTGAACGCGGTGGGCCCCAGATTCAAATTTTAATTTGCCGTAGACTTCTTGACCCTCAATCGTACAAATTATTTCTTTGAATCCCCCTGCCGTTCCTTCACTGAAGCTGATGGGCTCCAATTTCCATTTCTGGTCATCAGAAAACTGGCGATACATTTTGAAAAGATCCCCAGCAAAAAGAGAGGCTTCATCTCCTCCAGTACCGGCTCTGATTTCTAGAATAACGTTTTTATTATCGTCTGGATCTTGGGGAATCAAAAGAATTTTGAGTGCATCATTAAGATTTTCAATCTGTGGTTCTAAGGAATCAATTTCCGCTTTCGCCAGAGCACGAAACTCTTCATCTTTCTCAGTGGAAAGTAGGGCCTTGGTATTTTTGAGATTTTCTAGAGCAAGAAACCAGGCATCTGCCTTAACGACAATTTTTTCTAATGAGCGATATTCCTGATTGAGCTTGGCATATATTTTCATATCAGACATGGCGTCAGGCTGAACGATAAGCTTTTCAATCTCTTCAAATCGGTGTTTAATAGACGTCAGTTTTTCAATCATTTCTCTAGTTCTGCACTTTAAAATTAGGCGTTTCCTTTTGAATGAAGTATTTCTCCAAAGAAAATTCTTGAGGCACGGGATGATAAATCTTCATTAATGACTTTAGCGCAATAAGGTAAACCGCCCTCTTTCGGTGCGCGCAACTCCCGATTCTGCGATATATTCAATGACATAAAGATAAGAGTCTTGTGGTAAAGGGACATCTTTAAGTTCCCCATTCCACTCGGCATTGAGTTCGTTTGATTCAAAAACGAGGGCACCATATTTATTGTATAGCTGAAGAGAAGATTGAATGATGTTTTCGTGACTGGATTTAAAAACATCATTAAGGCCGTCACCATTTGGGGTAAAAGCACTGGGCATGGTTAACTTGTACCCTTTTTCAATGATGAGTGTATCGATTTTTATGGCTTCACAACCCACCTCATTGGTGATTTTTAAAGTTATGGGATATACCCCGGGAGCCCTATAGGTGACTTCGGTATTTTGACCTTGGACGATGGCCCCATTGCCGAGCTCCCAAAACCAAGACGTGATGTCCGTAGCAAGTGAGGAGTCATTGAGTGAGATGGGCCAATCGATGTAAGGGTTGGTATAAGCTAAGCCGAAGTCTGCAGTGAGCTCATATTCTGAAAGCACGGTAATCAGACTGTCGACACTACAATTATTGGTATCGGTAATGCTAAAGGTGTGCACCCCTTCATGCAACCCATCAAAGAAAGATTCGGTACCAAGGTTCCCACCATCGATGCTGTATTGATAAGGGAACGTGCCTCCAGAACCTTGAAGAAACAAGGAGCCCGTATTGGAGTTTGTGCAAAGGTTCTCTTGACTGGATAAAATGGTAAGAGAAATGGGATCTGGCCTGATGACTTCCAAAATTCCTGAACTTTGTACACACGAGAGCGAATCTGTTACAATTAATTCATAGTTGTCTGCCGTTAGCGAATCGATATTTTGCGTAGTCGCATAATCAACCCCATTTTCAAGCCATTGGTAATTGTAATCTGGGGTACCTCCAGTCACGCTAATAGCGATACCTGCGTCGATAGGTGAATGACAAGTATTGTCTGTGATGAGGGCGCCAATTGAGATAGAGTCCGGACCATCCAGAGGAATAGGAAAATGTTTGGTACAACCGGCGTCATCCGTGATTCGGACTAGGTAATCCCCAGAGATCAGATTATTTACAACGCTGTCAGTGATGCCTATTTCGTTTAAAGGATTGCGCCAATCGTATTCGTAGTCACCCCACCCTCCAGCAGCAAAAGCCGTCAGGGAACCGGTAGAATCTCCGTAACAGGAAGGCTCGACAGTTTCAAAAACCGCAGTAATAGCTGGGGGATTAACCAGTGTAAAGGTATCGGTTTTGGTACATCCAAAATTGTCTGTTGCAATAAAGGCATAAGTAGCAGGGGAGAGGTTGGCCAGGTCTCTAATATCTTCTGCTAACAAAAGCCCGTCTCTGTTCCAGACATAGGTAAAGTCAGTAGAGGCTCCCAAAACCTCTAAAGAGATAAATATCTTACCATCACTGTCATCTAGACAAGAAACTTCGGCCACGTCGCCATTGATATTATATAGATTATCAGGCTCAGTGATTTCAAAAGAAAAGGAATCCGAAACACAACCATAAAAGTCGGTGACAGTCAGGTCATAGGTGCCGATAGCAAGATCTTCGATATCTTCTGAATTAATTAATGCTGAACCCGTTTGAGACCAAGCGTAGGAGTAAGGTGTTTGACCATTGTCGACACTAAAGTCAATACTTCCCGAACTAAAACCTTTGCAAAGAACATTCACAATACTCGTATTAACTAGATCAACGGCCATATTTTCGGGATTCACTATCGTCATGGTACTGTCCCGTTGGCATCCGTTGTCGTCTGTCATAAGGACGTTATAATTTCCACTAGCTAGGTTATCCACAAAGAACACATCCTTGGCTGTGGGAGTCCCTGCCAAAGACCAATTGACGCTTGGGTAGCTGTCAGATCCTCCGGTAGGATTAAGAGTAATGGAAGCGGTACTTGCATCAAAACAAAGCAAGGGATCAATCACAGGGTTGAGATTGATCTCATCGGGCTGAACCAAGGTAATGGAGTCGGTTTTAGTGCACCCAAGAGTATCTGTCATGATTACTTTATAATTGTTTACTTCTAGATCAGAAAGTGTTTTGGTAACACTATTGAACATGTCGCTTTCCTTGTACCAACTGATGGCATAATCATCGGGGTGGGCACCTGTCAGGGTCAGATCGAGCGCTAGGGTGCCATCCCCTGATTCATAGCATGTCAGATCGGTCTTATTAAAGCCAATAGTAAAGGTCGTCGATGGGCCATCAACCGTAATGGTTTGGATGAGAGGAGCACAACCATTGTCGTCGGTAACGGTCACTGTATAATCGTCGGTCGTCAAAGAAGAAAGCGTATCCGTATTTCCACCAAAACTGCTACTTCCTAGGGTCCAGGCGTAGTTATAGGTCCCTGCCCCACCAGCGACCTCTACTCCAAGGGCACCTATGTTACCACCCAGGCAAATATTCTTTTCTGTGGTATAGGTGAGGGACAGGGGTTCTGGCGAAGTAATCTCAAAACTTCTATCCGTGCTACAACCTTGCTCATCTGTTGCGCTCACTTTGTAAAGACCACTGGCTAAAGAAGAAAGCGCAGTATTGGTCCAAGCGCTGTCGGAGGGATTGAAAATCACATCATTTTTGGACCATTCGTAGCTAGTATTGGCGATATTTCCCCCTGACACGGTGATCCCAATAGAGGCATCATTGGTCTCTGAACAATCGTTAATAAGCTTGGTGGCAGCCGTTGTGGAGAGGTCCATGATTGGATATTCGAGAACCGTATAGGTCGAGTCTTTGGTACATCCATAAAAATCAATAATCTGAAAGGTATATTGCCCTGCGGCAAGGTTGTAAACATTTTTTTCTCCAACCAACAACAGGGAATCAGGATCACTAGTTGTACCTCTATACCAGGCGTAATCAAAATCGGTAGGATGACCACTATCTACCGTTATTTTGACTTCAATATAGCCATCATCAGCGCCGTTACAAGAGACATTAGATTGTACGGTTTCGGTAGGTAAAGCCGTGACGGTTTCAGAAATCGTAGTCCTTGGATTTATGTCGTAAGTAGTCAGGGGCGAGGTAAGTGTATAGTCAAGGCTTTCAGAAACACATCCTGCGTTATCTGCCAAGACCAACCGATACAGATCCCCCGTTGGATTATCTCCTGTAAGTCCTGAGATCGTAGGGGTCGTTCCTGCTGAAGTGGCCGTTCCTGAAGGATTTTTGGTCCATATGTAAGTGTAGCCGTTACCTCGAGTAGTGATGAGTACGTCTTTTATCATAATATCAATATCGCGTTCGACTAAAAACAATAAAATTGAGCTATAGCTGTTGGCCGCGGCCTGTGCCGGAATATCCACGGTATAGGTCTTTTCGGTACTCCCACTAACCAATTGATTGGCTATAGAAAATGCAGGAGTATTATCTGGAAAAGGAAGGTTTTCAAATTGGAAATTAACATTAACATTTCCCCCAGAAGGGACAGAGGCCAAAAAGGTAATGCTTCCTCCGTCAGGGAAGCGGGAGAGCCAAAGATCTGCATTGAGATTGGCAAATCCGGCAAATGATTGTGCAGCACTTGGAAAGTTAAACAGGTACGTTGCGGGGTCATAGGTTGTCCCATCGAAGACACCTGAAAAAAGGGCATATTGAGAATCAGTATCTTGAGCATAGCCTGTACCCATGGTAGCCCCAGATACGTTCACACTGATTTGACCGCTGCTGCCGTTCTGGCAAATGGGATCTATTGAGGTAGCCGTGACAGTGAAGTCCTCGGGTTCGGTGATATTAAAGCTTGCTTCTGCTGAGCAAGAAGCTTTTTTTGGAGATACGGAGACGGCAGCGTCTTGAGCAATAACTTTGTAAATGCCGGTAGGCAAACCGGTCAGTGCAGTGGGAAGTGAGCCTGCAAAATCACCTGTAGGATAAATTTCATCCCCATCTTTGTACCAAACGTAAGTATAGCTATTATTGCCACCAGAAAGGGCAATGCTGATCGTGCCATCAGTGCCCTGATGGCACGTGACGTTGGTTGTGGTACTAGCACTAAAATTCATCTCGCCCCCTTGGCTCACACTAGCCGTGTCGGTTATGATGCAACCATAATCATCGGTGACTTTAACGGTATGTACCCCCGATTCGGAGGACAATTCATATAAAGTTTTTTCCCCGTCTGAGAGTGCGGTTCCTAAGGCATCTGGGCTATTATACCACACATAGTTATAGTTGCTTGGATGCCCTACATCAGCGGTTATATCGGCACTCAAAACACCATTATTGCTTGTTGAGCAGGTTTCGTCTGTAATATCTATTGAAACCGTATAAGCAGTAGTTGGCGAAGCCACATCAAAAGCATAACTTTGGTTACATTCTGTATTGACCTCTGTAATATCGACCGTGTATGTGTCGTCTGTTAAGTTGTCTAGGTCCTCTGTGATTTTATAAAAGGTAAAAGTAAGGATGTCGTTTGTCTTTAGGCTTTGTTTTGTTGATAAAGTGAGTGTAGACGCGGTAACTGCGGTAACCGTTACTACGCCGGAAATTTCAGTTCCAGTCACTACAGCCCCAATTTCAATATCCCCTGATGCGCTTGTGACAACAACTTCATTATCAGCAGTAGTGGTCGCTGATACCGTAGCAGTGACACTGAGTATTCGAGACCACTCATAGCTATAAGCATAATCAGTGGGGCCAGAGATGACGAGGTCTATTGAACCATCTGAGCCCTCTTTACAAAGAGGGTCGGTAATGATTGCCGTAGCTGAAAATGTGGGTTGTAGATCAATGATAAAGGAACCGGAAACACTACATCCACTGAGTATGTCCGTGACGAAGACGGAATACTCATCAGGCTCTGTAATTTCATAGCCACTGCTTTTGCTGAGGATGCTTGCAGTTTGTGTTGTGATTTCTTCTGCTCCTTTGTACCATTTATATAAAAAGTTAGGGTCTCCTGATCCTCCTAGCACGGACAATTGAATGCCCGCCTGGTTCTCTTTGCTGGGTACAATGTTTGATACAGCACCATCGAAAATAAATGTAGTTAGGGGCTTAAAATAGGTTATTTCAGTCGAGCCTAAAAAAGCATGCGCATCTTCTAAAACTAGGAAAGTACTTGGGTAAAACTCTAAAGTTTCATCCTTATCAAGAGTTTGGCCATATTCTAAAGTGATTCGGTTGGTAGCACTAAAATCTAAGCTGGCATTGGCACCAAAAACCTGATTAGAAGCAAGTTTAAACTTTGAATACCAGCGGCTTATATTCAATTGTGTATCTGGATAAAGAGCTACTGTAGCACCAACGGTGACGAAATCACCGTCAGCGTCGCTGCCTACATCCGTGATAATAACATTACTTGCAGAAGCTCCAATACCTAGTATTGTGAGAGATTTAGCAAGCGCGACTCCAGCTGGAGCTGGGGTTGTTATTGAGATTTTGTCACCTGCATTATAAGTATGTAGAGACAAGAGGAACAAGGATGATGCATTACTATAGGCCTCATCATATTTCAGGATAATATAATCACCAGTGCTGTCATTACCTTTGTTGACTATTATATTCTTAGCTCCCACGGGGGCATTTACCCTTGACGGATTCATTTCTGCATTTACAGCTATGAGATCACCAACCGTGATGGGGTCATCTCCTACCTTATTGTTGTAGTAGATTTTTGCACCTGCGGGATAAGAAGTTGGAAATCCGGTGGTTACAACATCGATACTCTGGGAGAAATAATTGACATCAGCTGTGGCAAAATTATCTAAGGACTCAGATACGCTAGTGACGAGATCGAATCCCGAGATGCCTCCTCCAGTTACCTTCTCACCAACAATAGGCCTTCTTGTTTCCCCATCAACACGTGCCTGATCAATATTTATCAGAATCTCTGTACCGGCCAAATAACCAGCCCCCACCTGATCATCTAAGTCAGCAGTATAGTCTGCGGAAGTATGGGATAGCGTAGAGGCCGTTACAAAATCGAAATCAGTTTCACTCATTTTAACCCAATCTCCAACTTCAATGGAGGCGCCGAAATCATACAGATCTACTATACCACCAGCGGAGTAAGTATTCGTGTTAAAGACTTTGGCAGTCATGATCCCTCCACTACGCGAGGTAACGCTAGTGGCTACATCATAATCTGTGATGCCGGCTCCTTCTACGATATATCCGGTCAGGGGAAGGTCGGTTTGGGCCAGAGAATATAGTGGAACGCCGGCCCCAGTAAATAGCCGAATGTTGGCACCAGCGAGGTGAACTTTATCATCCTTATCTGTTTTAAGACTGCCAATCTCACTGAGAAGAGGAATTGATTCTTCAGTTCCAGCATTGGTATAAGTCAGATTTCTCATGTTTTTGTTTCTTCCTGATGGTAGTCCCTGATCGAAAGCCCAATAATGTGTCAAATTGGGTTCCTCGTTAGCGAGGGGCATATCTATTGTGTATCCTATTTCTTCGATTGTACGTATGTCATCCCAGATGCGGAATTCGTCTATCGAGCCATCGAAAAATTTTGAATAATCAGCATCATCGTCACCAGCACCATCGTGTTCTGCTCCGATGGTTAACTGGTCGGTGTTACTACCAAGTCCGTCAGTGACGTCGTCGTCGCTTTTAAATAGTGTACCGTCAATGTAAAAGGCCATGGTCTTGGTGCTAGTACTATATGAGGCGGCGACATGGTGCCACAATCCGTCCTCTAGATTAATAATGGGAGGATCTGTACTAAATCCGGAAGCAGAAAGCGTGTTTGAAATACCACCATTGCTGATCGTAAAATCAATGGTATTCCAGCCATCTCCAGTAGAGATTTCAAAACCAGAAGTCGCACTGTTTGATAACTTACTTATAAGGACTTGGCTTTCTGTGTCCTCAGCAGGATTGGGCTTGATCCAAGCCTCAAGAGTGATGTTATCGGTAATTCCTAAATTTATACTGTGCGCTACAGCAATACGATTTGAATTTAAATCATTAAAGTTAAGGGCATTTCCTAAGTTGGCGTCTGAACAGGTGATATCAACTTCGCTACCGTAAAGGGATAATGGGGTCAGTCCTGTGATTTCGAATTCGGCTATTTTAAAACCACCGTATGTATCTTGAATGGTCAGGGCATAGCGATCGGCGTCAAGATCAGTGATGTTTTGCAATCCTGTATATTGTTCCAAAAGGGTACCGATAATTCCTCCGACAAAAGGGTCAGCGTTGAAATTATTCATTTGACCGTCATAAGTATTTGAACTTTGGTCAGTTATAGAAGAGAGATCGCTGTTATCTAATTGAGGGTCGGCTTCATTGAAACTATAATAAGCATGTAACCCATCTTCGCGTCCTGACAATTCTGAGAACATATTCTCTTTGATTTCAGAGCGGGTTCTAACCGTGCTCCAAATACGCACATCATCAAGGGTCCCGTCCAAAAATTCGTCTCCTGAGTATTGAGATTGTCCGATGTAATTTTGATTGGTGGCTCCCAAGTCAGAGGGTGTGTTAGACATGTTTGT
>TARA_B110000046_G_scaffold185806_1_pt1 | contig 13017 bp, 13 predicted proteins | sample TARA_B110000046 | Tara Oceans TARA_B110000046 (sample SAMEA4397157) | marine metagenome | biome: Polar Biome; feature: [DCM] deep chlorophyll maximum layer (ENVO:01000326); material: water (ENVO:00002006), including particulate matter (ENVO:01000060) such as... | depth 40 m
CTCTAAAAAGGGAAATTAATTAAGTTCGCTTTTTGCAACGGTCTTCAAATGATTGTTGAAAAATTTTACGTAGTAAGAATCCCTTCCCAAGTTTATATTTACCAAAACCAAAATAGAAACACTAAGATGGGTTTTTATTTTCTCGGATGAAAAGTCTCAACAACTTCTTTTAAGTAACTCGCATCTAAATGCACATAAACTTCAGTAGTGGTAATACTTTCATGTCCTAACATTTGTTGTATGGCTCTTAAGTCTGCACCATTTTTTAATAAATGAGTTGCAAAAGAGTGTCTTAAAGTATGTGGACTTATTTTCTTTTTTAAATTAATTTTAACGGTTAGGTCTTTTAAAATGGTAAATATCATTTGACGTGTTAAACCTTTACCTCGCCTGTTTAAAAACAAGGTATCTTCAAATCCTTTGGTAGGTTTTAAATGACTTCTAATTTCATTAATATAGATAGAAATATACTTTTGAGCATTGTAGTGTATAGGTACAAAACGTTCTTTATTTCCTTTTCCAGTAACTTTTATAAAGCCTTCATCAAAAAATAAATCAGAAATTTTTAATGAAATAAGTTCACTAACACGTAAACCACAACTATATAGTGTTTCTAAAATTGTTCTGTTTCTTTCTCCTTGAGGATGACTTAAATCTACCCCAGAAATGAGTTCGTTAATTTCATCTTCAGATAAAGTGTCAGGTAATTTTCTTCCAATTTTAGGAGCTTCTATTAAATCGGTTGGATTTGTTTCTCTGTAATTTTCAAAAATTAAATAATCAAAAAAACTGCGCAAACCAGAAATTATTCTTGCTTGACTTCTAGGATTTACTTTTTTTGCAATAGCATAAATAAATTGTTGAATGGTAACTTCATCAATAGAAATAGGCGTGTAGCTGATTTTATTTTCTTCAAGAAATAGTACTAATTTGTCTAAATCTCTAGAATAACTATCAATCGTGTTTTGAGATAAACCTCTTTCAATTTTTAAATACAATTGATAATCTCTAATTGCGTTTTGCCATTTCATAGTATAAAGATATTAAAAATAATAAACTAACTCTTTAATCGTTAAAAGTAGTATCTCTGTATTTTTAGAATTAAATTAAACTACCTATAATATAGATTTAAGGATTTATTCTTCTTATATTTGATAATATAAATTTAAAAAAATAAAATAATGAAAAAATTATTATTTATTGTTGTATTTGCATTATTGGGTTTAGGAAATGTAAATGCACAAAATGGAAACTTTAATGCAGGTGTTAATATTGGTTTTCCAACAGGAGACATTAGTGATTTTTCTTCTTTAGCCATTTCTGCGGAAGCTAATTATTTATTTGAAATTTCGGATCAATTTAAAGTTGGACCTTCTATTTCTTATCTTCACTATATTGGAAAAGAAAATATATTAGGAACTGGATTTGATGCAGATGATATTTCTTTTTTACCTATAGCTGCAGCCGCACGTTATGCTGCTTCTGAGAAATTTACTCTAGGTGCTGATTTAGGTTATGGTATTGGCATTAGCCCTGAGGATATTGAGGGGGCTTTTTATTACAGACCAATGATTGGTTATAATATTAGTAATAAAGTAATGTTACAGGCGACATATACTGTAATGAGTAAAGAGGGTAGCACTATTTCTAATTTCGGAATTGGTGCTATGTTTGCATTATAAAATAAATTATTATATATCTTAAAAACGGAAGCTTTTTTGCTTCCGTTTTTAATTTGTTATATTTTAGCAAAATGAAACTAATTATCATCAACGGACCCAATTTAAATTTATTAGGAAAAAGAGAACCAGAAATATATGGTTCTCAAACTTTTGAAGATTTCTTTAAAGAGCTTCAATTAAAATTTAAAAGTGTTGACTTGTCTTATTATCAATCGAACATCGAAGGAGAAATTATTGATAAATTACACGAGGTTGGTTTTAGTTATGATGGAATTATTTTAAACGCAGCTGCTTATACGCATACTTCTGTTGGTATTGGTGATGCTGTAAAAGGGATTAACACTCCAGTTGTAGAAATACATATTTCGAATGTAAATGCTCGTGAAGAGTTTAGGCACCATAGTTTTATCGCTCCTGCTGCAAAAGGTGTTTTATTTGGTTTTGGTTTAAAAGGATATGAATTAGCAATTCAGAGTTATCTATAACTCTAAAAGCATTTTAATATTTGCTCTTTCATAATGAACCTCTTTTTCAACTTCAACTTCTTTAAAACCTATTTTTCTATACAAGCTTATTGCAGGAACTAATTTTCTGTGAGAATACAACGTAATACTTTTCCATTGTTGGTTTCTTGCAAATTTTATACAGAAATTCATCAAACTTAAACCAATCTTTAAGCCTTGGTATTCTGGTGAAACTGCCATTTTACTCAGTTCAAAAAAAGTTTTTTGTTTGATAAGTGCAACAACACCGACAATCTTATTGTTATATTTTGCGAAAAAGATAAAGCCACCAGTATCAATAACATATTTTTGAGGATCGTTTAAAACCTTTTTATCATAGTGTTCTACGTAAAAATATTTTTTTAACCACGCTACATTTAAATCGTAAAAATCTTTTGCGAATTCTTTCTTATACGCTATAATTTGTAGGTTTTTAATGTTCATAATAAACAAGTTGCGTTAAGGATTGAGATGGCATCTTTTTCTTTTTTTCTAGCAAGAGATATAATGGAAAGCCTGACTTTTCAAAGTTGATTTTTTTTATTTTAACTTTGAAAAGAACGCCAAAATTAAATTAAATTAAATATTTTTATTAATAATCTCCATCATTTCATGCTCTAAACGAATAGTTTTTTGATAAATATCTTCGGATTTCGTTAGTATTTCTTTGGCAAAAGTTCTGTCTTTGATGTCTTTTGCATTTATACGAACGTTAAAATATGCACCAGTAACCGCGGTTTTAGCACATAAAACGCCAACTCCACCATCAGAAAGGGAATTTTGCAGTCCGTTTTTCATCATTTCTAACATTACTTCAATAGAATTATAAGCAGTTTCCATGACTTTAAAAGGTATTTCTGTTGCATATTTTGTAGCGTCTTCAATTGCTTGTTGTCTACTTTTAATTTCTTCATTATTAGTTTTAGGCATTCTAAATCCGTCAATAATTTTATTAAAAGCGTTGGTATCTTCATCAACCAAAAACAATAAATCATTTTTGTATTGTTGACCTTTTTCTGCCCAATCAGAAAAATATTCCCATTTAGCATCCCAACCCGGTTTGTGCGCAGAAAGATTGGCAACCATTGTTCCCAAAGAAACACCTAAAGTACCTACATAGGCAGCAATACTTCCACCTCCTGGAGCCATAGATTCTGAGGCTGTTTCTTCAGCAAAATTCTTCACAGTAAAGTCAATTAACTTTTTGTCTGCATCGGTATTCATCACATATTCTATGATTCTTTCTTGCGGATTAAAAGGCTTTAAATCGTCTAACCCTAAAGATTTTATGGCAATTTTTATTTTTTCACTTTCACTAATTCCTAAAGAACGTTCTTGTTTTTTTAGATAAAAATCTGCGGCATCTAACATTGCTTGTAAAGGAACTAATCCCACCAATTCTGAGCCTGTTACGCGCAATCCTCTCTCCATCGCAGAATTACATGTTTCGTAAAATGCTTCATGCATAGAAGTAATTGTAATGTTGGTTAAATTGTATGAAATTTGCGCAACACCATATTCGTCTATAAACCAACCAATTCCTTTTACAGCTTTTAATTTACCTGGAATTCTTTCAGGGTTTCCATCTTTATCTAGTACTTTTTTCCCATCAACTAATTTAGCTCTTCCGTTTTCACGGATGTCAAAAGCAATAGCATTTGCACGTCTTGCAGAAGTTGAATTTAAATTCACGTTATACGCAATTAAAAAATCACGGGCAGAAATGGCTGTTACTCCAGACGAAATTATTTGTTTGTTAAATTCTGTTGGTCCAAAATCTGGTTTCCATTTAGGGTTTGATAGTTTTTCTTTTAAGTTTTCATATTCTCCAGATCTAATGGTCGCTAAGTTTTTACGCTCATCAGAAGTTGCTGCATTTTCGTAGAAATAACCAGAGATGCCTAATTCTTCACCAACTCTTTTTCCTAGCTGATGTGCAAACTTTGCTGTTTCTTCCATAGAAATATTTGCAATTGGTACTAAAGGACAAACATCTGTTGCTCCAAAACGTGGATGCTCACCAGTTTGTTTGCTCATATCAATCAATTCAGAAGCTTTTTTAATTAATCTAAAAGCAGCTTCTATAACATTCTTGGGTTCGCCAACAAATGTAATTACAGTTCTGTTAGTCGCTTTTCCTGGATCGATATCCAGTAATTTTACACCTTCAACAGTTTTTACAATATTAGCAATGATATTTATTTTATGGAGGTCTCTACCTTCACTAATATTAGGTACACATTCTATAAGTTGTTTGTTCATGGTTGATGAGTATATTGGTTAAACAAATACACGAATTTTATTTATTCACGCAAATTTGTGTGATTAGTTTTAACTAGGTGCTAAAAACTAATTGTATCAAATGTAGAATTTTCATCCAAAAAAAGCTACTAATTTTATGAAAAAATGAAGAAGATTAAACTAATTCAATCTTTTTGATAAAAAGAGATATCTAGTAAACAATAAAATTAATAAAGGAATTACAGCAATTGGAAATAATTGAAGTTTTACAATCCAAAGAATTGGAATGATAATCAATAGAAAAAGTGAAAATTTAAAGTAATAGTTAAGCCATTTTTGTTGCTGTTGCCTTAAAATTAAAAAGGCAATGATTAGATTAGGGGCAAATGCCCACAAAAAGTTAAAATTATTTGGCGTTGTAGAATGATCTGTAAAAAACCAAAGAAAAATGACTAAAACACCTATAATGCCTGTTGTAAAAAGTAAAATGAAATCCAACCATTTTGATGTTTTTTTCTTTTTAAAATTAGAAAACGTAAAGAAGAGACCAATTAAACAAATTATAGAAAAAATTAAAAAAGGGTTTAAGAAACTAATGGATTGTTTTTGTTCTTCAAAATCTAATAAAACATCTTCCCTTTTAATTAATTTTTTAGGTTGATTTTGAATAAATAAAGTACTATTATTAAAAATAGAGTACACATAATCAGGTAAGTACATGTATTGTGTGAAATCTGCTTTTTGATCTAATTTACTTCCTAATGCTAAGTTAATTCCGAAACTCCCCCAAGTATTCCAAGGAATTTCTTTATCCATTAACTGTCTAAAAGAACGATTTTCATCAAGATTTTCATTACTGAAGTTAACCTTGTCACCTAAAATAGTAGTGGTAATGTCTCTTAATTTTGTGGCACAATTATTAAAATAAGGATCATAAGAATAAGAAGCGTTTTCCGGTAAGACATTATTTTCTAAAGACATGAAAAACGCTTGTCTTTCATCTTGATTTAGGTTTAGAACTTGCTGTTTCACCCATCTTTTATCTCTTTTGTAGCCTGCTAAAAAGTATTCGAATTTATATCTTCCTAAACGATATAAAAGATTTCCTTTTGTAAAATTTGAATAAAAATTAGGAGCGTTAAAATCAAACATTCCATAATTATAAATTAAATCTAATCTTAAAACTGGATCTTTAATTCTGATAGCAGAATGGCCAAATGCTTCATACAACTCTGTTCCTGGCCCAGCAGTAATAATGCTAACCTCAGAATATACAGAAAGGTTTACTTGCGCATAAAATGATTTCGTGAACAAGAAAAGGAAGAATAGGAGTACGTAGTTTTTTTTCATAGGGTTTAGTTTCTAAAAAAACTATAATCAATTGTTATTGAAAAAATATTTGAAAATAAAGCATTACCAACACTACCAATATTAGTTAAAGCATAATCTACTTGAATGCCTTGATAGGTAAAACCTACACCAAAATTTGGTTGTAAAGAAAGTGATTTTGAATTATCGAACTCTGTGATATATTGAAAATTACCAACTCCTAAACGCAGATAAACAAGTTGATCGTAATCTAATTGAAAACCAACTGCAGGGTCTATGCTAGCGATACTTGAAGAGAAAATATCATTGGTTTGCTCAAAACGAATATTTAAATCGACTTCTGTTTGTAGGTTGAAAAATCGTCCAATCTTAACTTCTTTGGCAACACCTACTTGTATTTTTGGTTTTGTGATTTCTGTAGTTTCAGGCAATTCTTGGTTTTGCCCAGGAATCGCATCCTTAATTTTATTGAACTCATCTTCATTAATTGCCCAACTATTAAATGTCGTGGTAACGTCTCTTGCCATGATTCCAAACTTCCAATTATTTCTTTCAAATTGTATGCCTGCGTCAAAACCAAACCCCCAAGAAGAAGCAAAATCACCAATAATTCTTCTTACAATTTTTGCATTTACACCAAAATTAACATCCTTAAAAAGTAAATTTCTAGCGTACGCAAAATTAAAAGCATAATCTGCAGAAGAAAATAAACTAATCCGATTAAAATCGATGTTTCCTTGACTATCAATTAATTCAGTGGTATTTAAAATATCATCAACACCAAAACGAATTATTGAAATTCCAATAGCACTTTTAGAATCGATTGGCATTGCAAAAGCAGCATGATTGTAATTGGCGATTCCTGCAAAATAAGAAGCATGCATTAAAGAGCCTTGGTAATCTTCAATACCCACTAAACCTGCGGGATTCCAATAAATAGCATTTACATTATTTGTAGTTGCAACAACAGCTTTACTCATTCCTAAAGCAGCAGCGTCTACGCCAATATTTAAAAACTCATTGGAGTAATTTCTAAAAGATTGCGCATTTAAAAAAAGCGGAAAAACATATAAAAAAAGGAATATTCTGTACTTCACAAATATTGAAAGTTAAGGGTAACAAATATCTAAAAACATACTAAAATAACTATAGTTTTTGTAAGATATTGTTTACAAAATATCTATTTGAATGTTTTCTTCTATAAAACGTGTAATTCTATACTCTAACCATTTATTTTCTATAGGTTTAAAAGAGGTCATAAAACCAACATGGCCACCAAATTTTGTTTCTTCAAAAAAGAAAAACTCTGAGTTTTCTGCTTCTTCATAAGGGAAACATTCCCTAGATAAAAAGGTGTCGTCTTTTGCATTGATTAATAAAGTAGGTCTTTTAATATTTAAAAGATACGGTTTGGAACTTGCTTTTCCCCAATAATCTTCAGGACTCTTAAAACCAAACACAGGTACCGTATATAAATGTTCTAAATGTTTAAATTTAGTGGCTTTAAAAAGTTTTTCTTGATCTAATTTATATTCTGGAAATTTAAAAGCCTTTTCTAAAACTTTATTTTTCATTGTTTTAAAAAACATTTCTATATATAGTTTGTTTTTTAATTTATCCATTTCTAATTCAGCGGAAGCAATATCTATTGGGACTGAAACGGCGATTCCGCCTTTAATTACGGTTGAAATATCTTGACCTTTTTCACCTATATATTTAAGTGTTAAATTTCCGCCTAAACTAAAGCCAATAATTATAATATTTTTGTAGCTGTAATTTTCTAATAAATGATCTACAACAAAACTTACATCTTCAGTTTTTCCACTATGATACGTTGCAAGTTGTAAATTATCTTCACCACTACAACCTCTTAAGTTAAAACAAACGGTATCCAGTCCTTTACTGTTTAGGTGATTGGTGTTTGCTGCCATATACTTAGAGTCTGAGCTTCCTTCTAAACCATGAATTAATAAAACCAAGGTTTCTGAACCAGTAAAAGAAAAGTCTAAATCAATAAAATCATGATCCCAAGTTGTAATCCTTTTTCTTATATAATTTGCAGTATCTTTCATGAAAAGAGGTCTGTACATTGTGTTAAAATGACTATTTCTAAAAGGAATTGTAGGCAAGAAATTTGAAGTAAAAACTGGCATAGAATTTTTATTTTTACAAATATGACATAAATTTCACGAATTAGAAAACAAACAAATTTTGATTTCTTATTTTAGCCCTTAAATTCTATCTATAAATGGGCATAGTTAAACAAATTCCAAATTATATTACATTAGGAAACCTCCTCTCAGGAACTGTAGCAGTAATTTTTGCAGTGGATGGTAACTATAAGATTGCGGCATTATTTGTTTGTATTGGAATTGTTTTAGACTTTTTTGATGGGTTTGTAGCTAGATTGCTAAACGTTTCTGGAGAATTAGGGAAACAATTAGATTCTTTGGCTGATATGGTAACTAGTGGTGTTGTTCCAGGTATTGTCATGTATAAGTTATTACAAGATAATTTAATAGATAAGCCAAATTTCACCAATTCTGCTTTGCAGATATTTGATGTGCCTTTAATTGGTTTGATACTAACATTAGCAGCAGGTTTTAGATTGGCTAAATTTAATATTGATACTAGACAAACAGATTCTTTTATAGGTTTGCCAACACCTGCAATGTCTTTGTTTATTCTTTCTTTACCTTTAATTCTTGAGTATACAGAGATTGAATTTGTTGAAAATTTAATCAAAAATAATTATTTCTTAATTGGCCTAACATTTCTTTTAAGTTATCTGATGAATGCAGAATTGCATTTGTTTTCTTTAAAGTTTAAAGAGTATTCAGTAAAGAATAATTTAATGAAGTACTTGTTTTTAATAACTTCTTTACTAATGATTATTTTCTTGCAGTATGTTTCAATTACTTTAATAATAACACTTTACGTTATTTTGTCAGTAATTAATAATTATGAAAAAAAATAAACAATTTAAATTAATTAGAATTTTTATAGGTGCTGAAAATTGTAAGGAGAAGAATTTATTTTACATGCTCCATTAGAAATTTTGTGGCATATAGAAAACTTTAAAGGCTAAATAAATTTCTTCTTTTTTAGTTCGAAATCTGTACCTAAATAAACTTTACGCACCATTTCATCTGCCGCCAATTCTTCAGGAGTTCCTTCCTTTAGGATGCTTCCATTATACATTAAATAGGTTTTGTCAGTAATTGCTAAGGTTGCTTGGACATCATGATCTGTAATTAAAATACCAATATTTTTGTTTTTTAATTGTGCAACAATACTTTGGATATCTTCAACTGCAATAGGGTCTACACCTGCAAAAGGTTCATCTAATAAAATAAAATTAGGGTCAGATGCTAAACAACGTGCGATTTCTGTTCTACGTCTTTCTCCTCCAGAAAGTAAATCGCCTCTATTTTTACGTACATGACCAATATTAAACTCTTCAATTAAGGATTCTAATTTTATTTTTTGTGATTTTTTAGATAAGTCTGTAAATTGTAAAACAGACATGATATTATCTTCTACAGATAATTTTCTAAAAACAGAGGCTTCTTGTGCTAAATAACCAATTCCTTTTTGAGCCCTTTTGTACATGGCATCTTCCGTTATATCTTCGTTATTTAAGAAGATTTTACCAGCGTTTGGTTTTACCATTCCAACAATCATATAGAAAGAAGTTGTTTTTCCTGCTCCATTCGGACCCAGAAGTCCAATAATTTCACCCTGTTTAACTTCTAAAGAAATGTCTTGTACAACTTTTCTACTTCCGTAAATTTTTTGAATGTTTTCTGCTCTTAAAATCATGTTTTTTTCAAATATGTGATTGTGTAATCGCTTAATTGTTTAATCAGCCTTGTAAAAATAGTAATTAGAATGTTTTAAATCCTTAATATGTTCATAAAGCTTGTTCTCAATTACCACTTAAATAGCTAAATAATTACACATCTGCTTCAAGTAATTCCCAGTACTCAAAAGCTCTTCTTAAATGCGGGATTACAATTGTACCGCCAATTAAGTTAGCGATAGACATGGTTTCCATCATTTCTTCTTTTGTAACTCCATTTTTCATTGCAGATTCTAAATGATATTGAACGCAATCATCACATCTTAATACTGTTGATGCAACTAAACCTAATAGCTCTTTTGTTTTTACAGGAAGATGACCTTCTTTAAAAGCATTGGTATCTAAATTAAAAATTCTTTTAATAACTTTATTATCTGAAGTTAATATTTTATCGTTCATTTTTTGACGATACTCATTAAATTCTTTAACTTTTGTTGGCATCTCTTTGTTGTTTTTTAATAACTCTTCTTGAAACTATTATACTTATTTCATACAAAATAAGAATTGGTATTGTAACTATAACTTGACTTGCAACATCAGGAGGTGTTATGATTGCTGCTAAAATTAACACAAAAACTAAAGCATGTTTTCTATATGTCTTTAAGAATTCAGGTGATACTAATCCGATTTTTGTCAAAAAGTAGATCAAAACCGGTAGCTCAAATAATATTGAAACACCTAGCAACATGTTCGTTATTAACCCTATATGAGATTCTAAAGTAAAACTATTTACAATAGCATCTGTAATTTGATAGTTGTATAAGAAATGAACAGATATTGGCGCAATTATATAAAAACTAAACAATACCCCAATAAAGAAAAGAAGTGATGCAATAAATATAAAGCCTCTAGATTTTTTAATTTCTTTCTTTGTTAAACCTGGAGATATAAAACGCCAAACTTCCCATAAGATATAGGGGAAAGAGAGAATAACTCCTAAAATTAATGAAGACCAAATAGAGTTCATTAATTGTGATGTAACTTTGATACTTTGTAACTTTGTATCCGCAAATGTTACATTACAAAATGCACTATCCATTCCAAATAAATTAAAGAAATCACAAAATAGTTGGTAAGTGATAAAGTCTGGTTGAATATGTGCTAATAAAAAATGATCATAAACTTGCTCAGCAAATATAAAAAATACAATTGCTAATATAAAGATAGCAGTTGCACTTCTTACTAAATGCCACCTTAGTTCTTCTAAATGTCCTAAAAAAGACATTTCTTTTTGTTGTTCAGCCATTAGAAAATCCCCTCTTTAATTAAATCATGTAAATGTACAACTCCTACATATTTATTAGCATCATCTGTAACTAAAATTTGAGTAATACTATTGTTTTCTAAAGCATCTAATGCTTCAATAGCCATCGCATTTTCATGAATTGTTTTGGGGTTATTGCCCATAATATCTTTAGCTGTAAAATTATGGATTTCAGTAGTTTTACTTAACATTCTTCTAAGATCACCATCAGTAATAATACCAATAATTTTATCATTTTTAATTACTGCTGTAACTCCCAAACGTTTTTCTGAAATTTCAACAATTACTTTAACAACAGAGTCATTTTCGGTAACTTGAGGTAATTCATTGTTTTTTATTAAATCAGAGACTCTTAGATACAACCGTTTTCCCAAAGCACCTCCAGGATGATATTTTGCAAAGTCTTTGCTTGTAAACCCTTTTAACTCTAATAAGCAAACTGCTAAAGCATCACCCATCACTAATTGTGCAGTTGTACTTGTTGTTGGTGCTAAATTGTTAGGACAAGCTTCTTTTTCTACAAAAGTATTTAAAGGGAAATCAGCATTTTTTCCTAAAAAAGAATCTACATTTCCAGTAATCGCGATGATTTTATTTCCAGAATTTTTTATTAGAGGAACTAATACCTTTATTTCAGGAGTATTTCCACTTTTAGAAATACAAATAACAACATCATCCTCTAAAACATTTCCTAAATCGCCATGTATTGCATCTGCAGCATGCATAAAAACAGCAGGAGTACCTGTCGAATTAAAGGTTGCAACAATTTTTGCAGCAATATTAGCACTTTTGCCAATACCTGTTACAATTACCCTTCCTTTTGATTTATAAATAAATTTAACAGCTTCTTCAAAAGCTGAATCTATAAAATTTGCTAAATTAGCAATCGCATTGCTTTCTGCTAAAATTGTTCTTTTTGCATTTGCAATAATGTTAGAATTATCTTTCAAGCTTTTATGTTTTTATGTTTTTATCACAATAAAAAAAGTTATATCTTTATGTAAATGAAAAAGGCAAATTTACTATAAAAAAAAGTTTCTTGAAACTATATAGGAATAGGTTTACTATTTCTTTAATAATAAATGAATAATTATATATGGATTTACATAGTCCTTTAAAAAAGTTTTTTGGATTTAATAAGTTTAAGGGGTTACAAGAGCAGGTTATTAAAAGTATAGTTAACGATCAAAACACTTTTGTGATTATGCCTACTGGTGGCGGTAAATCTCTCTGTTATCAATTACCAGCATTAATGGCAGAAGGTACTGCAATTGTAGTTTCTCCCTTAATTGCATTGATGAAAAACCAGGTAGATGCTATTAGAGGTATTTCTGAGGAACATGGAGTTGCCCATGTTTTAAATTCTTCTTTGAATAAAACAGAAGTAAATCAGGTTAAGGAGGATATTGCAAGCGGTATAACAAAACTATTATATGTAGCTCCAGAGTCTTTAATAAAAGAAGAATATGTTACTTTTTTAAGAACGCAAAAAATTTCTTTTGTAGCTATAGATGAAGCGCATTGTATTTCTGAATGGGGTCACGATTTTAGACCAGAATATAGAAATTTAAAGCACATAATTAAAGCGATAGATAACGTTCCTGTTATTTGTTTAACAGCAACAGCAACAGAAAAAGTACAAGAGGATATTTTAAAAACGTTAGGAATTCAAGATGCGAACAGATTTAAAGCTTCATTTAATAGAGCTAATTTGTTTTATGAAGTGAGACCAAAAACAAAAGAAGTTGAAAAAGATATTATTCGTTTTGTAAAACAAAGAGAAGGGAAATCTGGAATTATCTATTGTTTAAGTCGAAAAAAAGTTGAGGAAATTGCTCAAATTCTACAAGTTAATGGCATTAAAGCAGTTCCTTATCATGCAGGTTTAGATGCTAAAACAAGAGTAAGACATCAAGATATGTTTTTGATGGAAGATTGTGATGTTGTTGTTGCAACTATAGCTTTTGGAATGGGAATTGACAAACCAGATGTACGTTTTGTAATTCATCATGACATACCAAAAAGTTTAGAAAGCTATTATCAAGAAACTGGAAGAGCAGGAAGAGATGATGGAGAAGGACATTGTTTAGCCTTTTATGCATATAAAGATATTGAGAAGTTAGAAAAATTTATGGC
>TARA_B110000046_G_scaffold35468_1_pt1 | contig 12999 bp, 12 predicted proteins | sample TARA_B110000046 | Tara Oceans TARA_B110000046 (sample SAMEA4397157) | marine metagenome | biome: Polar Biome; feature: [DCM] deep chlorophyll maximum layer (ENVO:01000326); material: water (ENVO:00002006), including particulate matter (ENVO:01000060) such as... | depth 40 m
TTTTTCAATATCTAGAACATTACAGAAAAGTACATTTGCTGCATGAGCTCATCGATTCCTTTGGCAGAAAGATTACGTCCTCAAAACTTGGATGATTATATCAGCCAAAAACACTTAGTAGGAAAAGGGGCCGTATTAAGAAATGCCATTGACTCTGGCGTACTCCCATCTATATTGTTTTGGGGACCTCCCGGGGTTGGGAAAACCACCCTAGCTCAAATTATCAGCAACACTATGAAAAGGCCATTTTATAGTTTATCGGCTATCAATTCAGGTGTAAAAGATGTAAGAGAAGTAATTCAAAAAGCTGAAAAATCTAGTTTTTTTGGCACTAATAACCCCATTCTTTTTATTGATGAAATTCATAGATTCTCTAAATCTCAGCAAGATTCTTTGCTCGGAGCTGTGGAAAAAGGAACAGTTACATTAGTTGGAGCTACTACAGAAAACCCTTCATTTGAAGTGATTAGTGCCCTTCTTTCTAGATGTCAGGTTTACGTTTTAAAATCTTTTGACCGATTAGATTTAGAATTATTAATCAAAAATGCCCTAGAAAAAGACGCGGTTTTAAAAAATCTAAAAATTTCAATCAAAGAAAATGAATCGCTTATTCGATTAAGTGGCGGTGATGGGCGAAAGCTGCTAAACACTCTAGAAATTGTAGTTGGAAGTCTAAAAAGTGGAAATAAAAAAATTGAAATTACCAACGATAAGGTTGAAAAAGTCATTCAACAAAATTTAGTTCGCTATGACAAAACTGGTGAGCAGCATTATGACATTATCTCTGCTTTTATCAAATCGATGCGGGGTTCTGACCCAAATGCGGCAGTCTATTATCTAGCTCGTATGGTGGAAGGGGGTGAAGATCCTAAATTTATAGCTCGCCGGATGCTCATTTTTTCTTCTGAAGATATTGGCTTGGCAAACCCAACAGCACTTGTGATGGCAAATACTTGTTTTGATGCAGTAGCAAAAATTGGCTATCCTGAGTGTGATATAATTCTTTCTCAAACCGTAATTTATTTGGCCACATCACCAAAAAGTAACTCGGCATACAAAGCAATTAGAAATACGCTTCAATTGGTAAAGGAAACTGGTGACCTTTCGGTTCCACTTTACTTAAGAAATGCCCCGACGAAACTCATGAAACAACTCGATTATAGAAAAAATTATAAATACGCTCATGGATTTCAAGGCAATTTTGTAAATCAAGAATTTTTACCTCCAGAAATAAGTGGCGAAAAGCTATATGAACCTGGGGTAAATCCTAAAGAAAAAGCCATACAAGATAAATTGAAGTTACTTTGGAAAGAAAAGTACGGTTACTGAAAAGCGGAGTTCAATATATTTGCCAGTTGTGATAAAAGGAAAACAAATTTATTTACGGGCTTTAGAGCCAAACGATATTGACCTATTATTTGAATGGGAAAACAACGTAGAAGTGTGGGATATTTCAGATACAGTTCAACCATTTTCTCGTTTTGTATTAGAAAAATATGTCGATAGCCCTCAAGATATCTATGTGCAACACCAACTCCGTCTTATGATTTGTAAAGTAGATTCAAAAGAAGCTATTGGTTGTGTCGATTTGTTTGATTTCTCCCCTATTCACCGTCGCGTAGGCTGTGGTATTTTAATAGCGGAACAAAACGAAAGAAAAAATGGATTTGCACGCGAGGCAGTTAATTTATCGGTAGATTATTGCTTCAGCTTTTTAGATTGCCATCAGGTTTACTGCAACATTTTGGAAGATAATTACACCAGTATAAACCTTTTTGAAAAATCTGGTTTTAAACGAATTGGGCTCAAAAAAGATTGGATAAATAAAAACGGAAAGTTCCATAATGAATACTTGTATCAGATTCTGAAATCAGCCAATGATTAAAAAAACAGTTGCATTAATTACATTAGTCATTATTGTCATTGGAGCGCTTTACATCTGGGGATTCTACAACAACTACAAAGGAAGTTCTATATTAAAAAACACAATAATTTTTATTCCCACCGGAAGTAATTACGAAACTGTTTTGTATGTATTAGATACTTGCAATTGCCTAAAAAACTTAGACGGGTTTAATAAAATTGCCGAAGTCAAATCCTACCCTCAATTGGTCAAACCAGGACGATATTTCCTAAAAAAGGGCATGAGCAATGAGGGATTAGTCAACAAACTGCGAATAGGAAACCAAGATGCAATTAAATTTACCTTTAACAATTTAAGAACGATAAACCAATTAGCAGGAAGAGCTGCATACTATTTAGAAACAGATTCACTTTCCTTTTTAAACTACTTATACAACCCAGAAACAATTTCAAAATACGGCTTCACAAAAAATCAGTTTCCGGCTATGTTTATTCCCAATACATATGCCATGCACTGGAATACCACTCCAGAAAAATTTGCAGAGAGAATGGCAAAAGAGTTTAAAATCTTTTGGTCTGATGAGAATAGAGCCAAAGCCAAATCATTGGGTTTATCACAAAGTGAAGTGGCCACACTTGCATCAATAGTAGAAAGTGAAACCAAGAAAAATGACGAAAAACCGAGAGTGGCAGGAGTTTATATTAACCGTATTAAAAAAGGGATGCCCTTACAAGCAGATCCAACTTTGATTTTTGCATTGGGCGATTTTAGTATAAAAAGAGTAACAAACAAAGACAAAAAAATCAACTCTCTTTACAATACATACAAGTATAAAGGATTGCCTCCTGGGCCAATCCGCTTACCAGAAATTTCATCAATAAATGCAGTCTTAAATTACGAAAAACATGCTTTTATTTATTTCTGCGCTAGAGAAGACTTTTCAGGATATCACAATTTCACTTCCTCCTACCGACAACATAAAAAAAATGCAACACTTTACCACAACGCATTGAATAAACGGAAAATTTATAGGTAATGTACAAAGAACAAAAAATAAAATTTGGAACAGATGGCTGGCGAGCTATAATTGCCCAAGAATTTACAGTAGGTAATGTGGCTCGTGTGAGCACTGGAGTTGCAGAATATTTAAAAACTGAAAAATTGACCCGAAAAGCAGTTTTAGGATTTGACTGTCGTTTTGCTGGAAAATTATTTGCAGAAACAGTAGCCAACATCCTTTCTTCCAAAGGAATTGAAGTTTTGTATTTCGATAAGCCGACAACTACACCAGCTATTTCTTTGGCGACCAAAAAATTAAACTGCGGAATTGGAATTATTATTACAGCATCACATAATGCCCCAAGCTATAACGGATACAAATTAAAAGGATCATTTGGAGGTCCTATACTCTCAGAAGGAATAGCTAGAGTAGAAGAATTAATTCCAGATTTAACACCAGATTTAACTCGTCAAAATGATGATTTAATTATAAAAATAGATATTAATGAGCTTTACATAAATCATGTAAAAGCACATTTTGATTTAGGTAATTTAAATGAATCAAAAGTGAAATTGGCTTATGATGCCATGTATGGATCTGGGCAATTTATTTTACCTCATCTACTGCCTAATGCAGTTTTGTTTCGAAACGTGTGGAATCCTCATTTTTATGGACTTTCACCAGAACCTATTCTAAAAAACTTGGGCGAGTTTCAATCTTTTTTGAAAAATGAGACTAAAGTTGACTTGGCCTTGATAAATGACGGCGATGCGGATAGAATCGGGTTGATGGATGGAGAAGGTAACTTTATCGATTCGCACAATATTATGCTTCTTCTTCTTCATTATCTGGTTCATTATAAAAAACTAAAAGGAAGAGTTGCTACTGGATTCAGCTCTTCAGTTAAGATACAGCAATACTGTGACTTACATAACCTAGAACTCGACATTGTTCCTATTGGATTTAAACATATCTGTGGCATTATGCTAGAAAACGAAGTATTAATGGGCGGTGAAGAATCTGGTGGTATTGCAGTTGGAGTTGGTGGACATATACCTGAAAGAGATGGGATTTGGAATGGTCTACTTTTACTTGAAATGATGGTAAATACTAGTAAATCTATTCAAGAATTATTACAAGAAGTAAAAAATCAAGTTGGAAGTTTTGCCTTTAAACGAATTGATTTGAAAATTAAGGAAGAGCAAAAATTAGCTATTGTAAATCAATGTAAAAAAAATGAGTTTTCGAAATTTGGTGACCTAATAGTTTCTAGAATAGAAAACCTAGATGGTTGGAAATTCTATTTTAACGACGACGAGTGGTTAATGATACGTACTTCGGGAACTGAACCCGTCTTAAGAACTTATGCGGAAGGGCGTACATCTGAAAGAGCAGATTTCATTTTAAAGAGTTGTCACGAAGCTATTGGAATTTAAAACAATATTCCTGATACCTTAAATCTTCACTAATTCTTGTTGCGCCAAAAACTCAGATTTCCTTTTTTTTAAGCTCATTAATTAGCTCGTTGCGCTCGGTTTTTAAATTAGATATCACGTCACTTTTATGCATGAAAAGTTGCAGATATTTAATGTTTCTATTCATTTTATAATACAATTTTATGTATTCTATTGTAAAAAAAACCTTTGGTAAAGGCTTAGAAAAAACAACATGCCCCAGAATGCATTTGTAAATTTAGTAAATACAAAAGCTTCAATTGCGTAACAAATTGTAAAAACGAAAAGTCCAACTGCAATTTTAACCGCACCTAAAAAATTAGCTTCAAAATAATATTCCTATTTTTTCTGTCGAAGTATTTAAGACCATTGAAAATCTCCATTTTAATTAAATGAGGGATTTACAATTTTTAATTTTATTTATTGAGATACACGAAATAAGAATTCCGTTTTTATATTGTTTAAATACAAATTTAGTTTGGATCAGAAAGTTCAGAATTGGTTAAAAAACCAGGGTCCGTAAGAGTTTTCAAAAAAGCAAGCAAATCTGCTTTTTCACTTGCTGAAAGGTTAAGTCCACCAGCAATTCCAGCTCCACCATCACTCATTATTGGTGCAATGTTAGGTGAGTTACCTTCTACTCCGCTGTTATAAAATTCAATAATATCTTCTAAAGTTTGAAATCTTCCGTCGTGCATGTAAGGACCCGATTTTTCTATATTTCTTAAAGTTGGAGTTTTAAATTTACCAATGTCTGAAGACTTGCCGGTAACTTTTCCCAAACCCATATCTGGAATCAAATCCAATCCATTGTTCTGAAACTTATTGTCGGTAAATAACATGTTATCCGACGAATGGCAATGAAAACAATCTCCACCGGGAGCAGCTCCCGAAATTCGCCTTACTTCCGTGTTGAAAATTCGATATCCCCTTGCTTCAGAAGGATCATTAAAACGTGGTGGAATTCCATTAATACCGCCAACTAAATCCACAGCCTTATCAAATCTACTCTCTGAACTTAGCAAAGTTTTCTCAAACTGTGCTATGGCGATTGTTGCATGGCTAGAATCCCAATCATCAATTCCAAACGCTTCATAAAAGTGGTTTACATAAAAAGTATCTCCTTTTAGTGAGTTTATGGCTACCTTCCATGTATTGTGCATTTCCACAGGATTTATAACTGGGTCAATCGCTTGCTCTTCCAGTCTAGGAGAGCGACCATCCCAAAAGAATCCATTTCCCCAATTCAAATTGAATATTACCATGGCATTTATATCTCCTACTTCCCCATCTATTCCTTCAGAAAATCTTTTTTCGTTATCGCTAAAGGCAAAACTTTGATTGTGACATCCAGCACATGCTAGAGATCCGTCACCCGATAATTTTTTCTCATAAAACAAATGCCTTCCTAGGTTTACTATCTCTCTTGTTAGAACAGTATTCTCAGGAAATGGTGGAAAGTATTTGGGTGTCACAAGAGTAAACTCTGTTCTCTTGTATTCGGGTTTGGTAGATGTCCCACAATCTATTGGGGGTACTAGTCCTTCTTCGTCTTTTTTACAGCCAACAATTGAAATAAAAAGAATGGCGAGAATAAAAAACCTTTTCATAATTTTAATTTTTACGCATTTTATATATTTTAGTTTAACCAAAATAAAGAGTTAACTTTAAACTGTTTTTTTACAAAAAAAATATTGATGCATCTATTTTTAATATCTCCTTCAATTTTTTATCAATCGTTTTACAAACATTTCGTGTTCACCAACATATACCTTAAGAAGATAAATGCCATCGGATAAATTATTGAGTTTAATACTTTGTGAGTTGACATTGCCAATGGATCCCGAAAGAACGACCGTTCCAGTCAAATCAATAATTTCCATACTCCAGTCTATATTTTCATTTCCTGAAACCTCTAAATTAATCACCTCATGAAACGGATTTGGATAAACAGTTAAAGCATAGGGAGAATGCTGAATTGGCGAGACTCTGACTGTAGTGTCAGAACTATCTATTGCAGCCAAAATACATTGATATAGATTTAAGGTTCCACCTGTTGTTGTTCCATCCATTGATGAAATCTTTCGTGTTCCTTTTTTAAGCATTAGCCCTCTTACTAAAAGAGCAAGTTTATCTTGATCATTTTTATATTTCACAAGCGTATCTTTTGGCAGCGCTGAATACATAAGAGCCAATGCACTGCTAACCATTGGCGTGGCATAAGAAGTTCCGCTTCCAAATGAAACGCCGTTTCCTTTATCGGTAGAAATTACGTCAACTCCAGGAGCTCCCAAATCTATACTAACTTTCCCAAAACCACTATTTACAGCCTTTTTGTCGTTTCTATCAATACTAGTAACTGCTATTAAATAATTACTTGGACAAGTAGTCGGAATGTCACCAACAGCATCTACATCTTCATTAGAATTTGGCCCTGCGCCAACACTTATAATACCAGCCCTACCCATTATATTATACATTTCGCACCAAGCAGGAAAGTTTTGTGGCTTACCGCGATTAACTCCAAATGAGGAATTTGACACAATGATATATGCTCCTGAATCACCATTACTTCGGTTATACATTTTCCGGAGGTCCAATACATAATCGTAGGATTTCAAAGCAACAGATTCTAGAGTAGATGAACCTTGAACGGCAACAAATTTGACATCCCAATTAAGACTTGCAACATCGGTTGTGTTATTTGTTTTAGCTCCCAACATACCAGCTACCATAGTACCGTGCGAACTGCCAGCTGGGTAAATATATGAGGAATCGTCGAATGTATTCCACCCACTTACATCGTCTACATATCCATTTTTATCATCATCCACATTATTGTTTGGTATTTCGTGTCTGTTTACCCAAACATTCGCTTTTAAATCGTCATGATTAAGCAAAAAGGATTCATCAATTACGGCTATTACAATTTCTTGAGAGTCTTTGGTAATTCCTCCTGTCGCAATACTCCAAGCTTTTTCTGCATCCACATTTTTCAAATTCCATTGCACAGGAAAAGAAGGATCGTCTGGTGCTTTTCTATATTCAATATTATTGTGATTCCATTGTGCAAATTGGCAGCTTGGAAAGCTTCTAAATACATGTAAAACTTCCTCCTCTTGAATTGCTCTATTTACATAGTCATATTGAAACAAATAAAGCTCAGCATCTTTTGAAATAACTTCTTTTAGCAAAACATTTAATTCGGAATAATTGGCATTCATAAAACTCAAATAGGCTTCTAAATCATTGGATTCCACTTTGGCAATAACCTCACCTAAAACATGGTTTTTTTGCGCTATCGAAACAGTGGAAAGGAATAATACGATTAATAGACTATTGATTTTTTTCATACTTACAAAGTTAAAAGGAAACTCAAAATTAACGTCAATCGATTTAGTGTCTTCACAAATTCAAAATTAAGCTTTGTAATGACCTTGAATTATTAAGAAACAAACATTTATTTAACGGCTCTTTAGATAGCCCATAATAGCTAAAGTCAAGAATAAGGTGCCAATTGTAATTATTATCCAACGCATGCTGGAGTTGGCAATAAACTTACTTCTATACTGACCAATTGCCATGTTATTAAGTTTCTCAACTTCTTTAAAAAACTTTTTATGGATGGCAAAATAATAGACCAATCCGCTGTCTTTGCTATCGTTATGCCTTTCGTACTCCACTTTATGTTCAATCAATAAATTTTCGAAAAAACCAGCTTGATCGGCTCTGGCAAAATGAAAAACATGAAATCTTTTTTGTGATGGGTGAATTCTATAATTGGTAAAATCTAATAATTCCTCAACCTTTGTGGGGTCTTCATTATTCATTATAATATTCTTATTTTTTGTCCCACTTGAAGAGTTGAGTTTCTGCGAATGTGATTTTCAGTACAAATCTTGGTACATGTTGTAGCATACTTTTCAGCAATACCATATAAATAATCTCCTTTTTTTACTATATAATATTCTACTCCATCAGGAATTGCAGCATAACCCCATTTCGTTTTTGTAATCGTTATCTGCTTATCAATTAATTTTTCGTTTTTAAAATCAATAATTTGTGCAGGATCAAAAGCTACTCCTTTAAATCTACATTCGAAATGTAAATGACTTCCGGTGGATTGCCCAGAGCTACCTCCTAAACCAAGTACGTCTCCAGCTTTTACTTCATCTCCAATACTCACTTTGTACCTGTGAAGATGAGCATATAACGTTTCCAAACCATTGTAATGACGAACTACTATTACCCTACCATAACCACCATAAAATCCAACATAACGAACTTTTCCTTTAAATGCAGAATGAACTGGATCCCATACTTGTAAATCCAAGTCAATGCCGCGATGCGAGCGATTCCATCGGTGGCCATAAGTGCTTGTAATCACTATTTTTTTTAGAGGAGTTTTGTATTCCCCTAAACTTTCACTCGACAATAAAAGTCGATTGCTTGAATCATTTTCCCATAATTCTATAGCATAGGGGTGTGGTTTAGTAATATTCCATTCACTATAAAAATTATGTGCTGGATAATCAAAAGACTTGCGGGTATAATCAAAATCTTTAGGTGCACTAAAGTCATGATTTATCAAAAATAAACTTATCTGATTTATAAGGGCATAATTCTCATCTCCAGCATCAAAGAGTGAGTCCATAAAGAATGTAAGCTCCATTTTAGTCATTGTTTTTACAGATAAAAACACTTTTATTTGACCAAGGACTTTGTCTGAAACTGAAGTGGTTTTCACCAAAGAATCATAATATTCTTGAATTTTTTCGTCAGTTAAGCTTTCAAAAGAATCAAACAAGGTCTTTTCACCATAAAGCACTACCGCCTTTTTGACTGACTTTTCTTTTTTGATAACCCCTTCTTTTTCAGTAGGTATTATATAGCCAAAAGCCAAGAAAGCCGAGAGTGTGAGAAAAATAAAAGATTTATTGTTTAGCATGTTAACTTGCGGCGAATATAATAAAAGTGAATTAGAGAATTATATTCTCTGATTTTAAAACAAGATTTATTTTATTTATTGCTCCATAAAAAAATGATAACTCTAAATTTGCAGAATGGCAAAATCCCTTCCAGATATTTCTAAATTCAATATTCGTAATTACGGTTTGTTATTCAATAACAAAAATGAGGTTCTGCTTTCGGACGAAATAATAAGGGGCGAACATTTCACAAAATTCCCTGGAGGGGGATTGGAGTTTGGAGAGTCGCCCATTGAATGTTTGCATCGTGAATTTTTGGAAGAGATGAATCAAAAAATAGAAGTAGTCTCGCATTTTTATACCACCGACAAATTTATTCGATCTGCTTTTAGACCACAGGAACAAGTGATTTGCATTTATCACATCGTCAATACAATAGGACATGTAAATTTCAAAACCAGCGCTAATAAATTTAATTTCAATACGCGAATTGAAGAAGATCAAGAGGCTTTTCGCTGGTCCAAAATTTCGGATCTAAATCCAAAAGATTTTGCATTTTTGAGTGATGCCGAAGTAGTTAAATTAATTAAACGTAAACTTTCTTGAAGTCTTTAAACAAAACTTTTATTGCTTTTGCATTTCTTGCTTTTACGCTAACTCCCATGTTATTGTCTGCGCAAATAAAAAAGCCATTAATTGATTTCGAAAAAGAAAGGGAATTTTTGATCCTTCCGAGTGCTTATTACACTCCTGAAACCAAATGGGCATTTGGAGCAGTTGCTATTGGTTTTTTTCATTTAAACAAAAAGGACACTATTTCACCAGTATCCAATGCGGCTATGTCTTTTGCTTATACGCTTAATGATCAAATCCTTTTTCAAGCACCCTTTAACCTGTACTTCAAGCAAGACATCATGCGAATATTGGGCGAGGTTGCATACTATCGTTATCCCTATTTCTTTTCTGGTGTTGGCAATGGCTATCCTGAAGATTTTACTGAAAACTATTCAGCAAGTTTTCCTAGGTTTCAAATTGTTGTATTGAGAAAAGTTTGGAAAAACTTGTATACCGGCCCAAGGCTCTTTCTTCAAAACACAACTATGGAAAAGGTTATCGTAGGTGGTTTATTTGAATCTGGGAATGTGCCAGGTGGCCGCGGTGGAGTTGCAAACGCACTAGGCTGGGACATTAGGTTGGATGCAAGAAACAACGTGTATGCGCCTACTAAAGGTTATTATTTTAAAACAAGCATGCTCGTTTTTGAAAAATTTATAGGAAGCAACTTCGATTTTAACCATTTCGAAATTGACCTACGGGGATATTTCAATTTGGGCGAAAATCACATTATTGCTTTACAAAGTTATTCTGAATTCAATTTTGGAAACACTCCATTCAATCGCTTGGGACAATTAGGTGGGAGTAAAATAATGCGTGGTTATAAGAAAGGGGTTTATCGTGACCAACTTATGACAGCCGCACAGGTAGAATACCGAACTCCTATTTGGTATGTATTTGGTTTTACAGCTTTTTTTGGCGTAGGTTCAGTTGCAGATAAGTTTGATAATTTTTCTAGTAAATACATTAGACCGAGTTATGGTGCTGGCATCCGAGTAGCTTTTAATAAAAAAGAACGAATTCATATTCGATTGGATTATGCTAGAGGAACGAATAGAGAAGAGTTTTATATTACGTTGAGCGAGTCTTTTTAATTTTAAACATGTTCCATTTCTATTTATCCTAAAAAAATCAACAAAGGCAAATAGCAGATTGACCTCTAAGGTGCAAACACCAACTTTTTTCTTATTACAAAATCTTCACACTCCAACAAATACAGATATGTTCCTGGTACTAAGTCAAATTCGGAAGCTTGAAAAGTTATTTTTTGTTCGCCCGCTTTCAGCTTTTTCTTTTTCCTAATCCACCCTATTCTACTTCCATTCAAATCGTAGAGTCCAATTTTAATTTTTTGGGGATTGCTTAATGTAAAAACAATATTCACTTCTGATTGAAATGGGTTTGGGTAAGAATCAACCGCCCAATTATAATTTTCGACAACTGCTACTTTCGTATTTTGCTCGGTATACAAAGCTGTCCAAATTTCAGTTTTATCATTATTCATTGCAGTCCATATTGGTCGAACATTCCCTTTTACAGCACTAATGTTTGTGTAATCACCAAAAAACACCCCTTTAGAAGGGTCAAAAGATTTTTCGCTTAAAATACCATTTACAAAAGTCTCTCCGCCATCATAAGAAACAGCCATGTAAACATCCGTTTTGGTGTCCTCGTAGTTTCTTCTGTCGTACCAAATAAAATACAAAAATCCGGTGGACTGATCAATAGTCATCCAAGTTAAAAACTGTTGTGTTTTAGTAGTGTCATCATTAACTCTTTTTGGTTTAGACCAAGTATTTCCACCATCTTCAGATTTTCGGAGCCAAACATCCGTATCGTCCTTTCCATTGCGCTGGTCACTCCAGTTTACGTAAATAGTACCATTATTTTCGCCAACACTTAAATCACAAACGGTAATTGGCATTCCATTGCAGCGGCTTATTCCAGGAATGTCATACGTCCAACCGGTTTTAAAAGAATCTACTAGAATATCCTTCTTCATCCAAGTATCACCCCCGTCCAAACTTTTATCGAATACCAAACCCGCTGGCCCAGCCCAACTAACATAAACCTCTCCATTAGGACCAACTGCGGGCACGGCGCCTTCATTGGTTAAAGAACTATCGATACAGTCACCACTTATGGCATTAATTTGCAAGGGAGTTTCCCAAGTAATACCTGCATCTTCCGATTTTGAAAATAAAATATTGGAGTACAAAGTATCATCTCTCGATCCGTATTTATCGAACTGTGTCCAAGTCATATAAATAATATTGGTTTGTGGATCAATGGAAACCCACTCCTTATCTTGTGCTTTTGACCCACTTTTCCCTACATCACTTCCATCACTCCAAGTTTTTCCTGCATCCTTCGACTTTTGACAAACCATTCTGTCTATCCAAGAGCCAAAAGGCGGATTGGATAAATGAAAGAAATAAAAATATCCAGCCGTATCGCAAGCAATAACCGGATCTCCCCATACACCAAAAGTCGAATTCATTTTTCCACTCGTCCAAGTCTTACCTCCATCCGAACTTCGGTAAACACTCTTTAAGTTAGTACCTACAACTACTTCATTTGGGTTATTGGGATTTATGCAAATACTGGGTTCGTTTTTTCCGGAAACAGAACTTATTTTTATGTTAATAGGTTGCGAGTACAACCCGTTTAAACCAGTTACAAGAACTAGAAAAAGAAAGGGGGTTTTAATTGAAAACTTCATTTATGGATAAAGATTTAACGGCAAATCTAATTGTTAAATGTCCATTATATTTAGTTTAAAGAATATCCAATTATTTTTATTTATTGATGGGTAATGAGAATGCTGACTTAAGGACGTTTTATTTTCTGAGAAAGAAATAACAAAGACATTTAGTAAAAGCCAAAAAATCTATGTATGCTGAAAGTACTCTATTTATAATAGAGTACTTGTGGAGCCGTCAATCCAAGGAAGCCAGTACTTTCTGTTTGAATAGTATTTCCAACTATTTTACTGCAATGGTGGGTAGAGATAGTAGGGCTTATAATTCAAAAATAGTGCTAAATTGTATTGAAAATCTGGTTTGAAAACAGCTAACGAATTCGACAACAAAGGTTTGAGTGATTCTATAATTGAATGTACTGCCTAGTCTAAATTTT
>TARA_B110000046_G_scaffold117900_1_pt1 | contig 12996 bp, 9 predicted proteins | sample TARA_B110000046 | Tara Oceans TARA_B110000046 (sample SAMEA4397157) | marine metagenome | biome: Polar Biome; feature: [DCM] deep chlorophyll maximum layer (ENVO:01000326); material: water (ENVO:00002006), including particulate matter (ENVO:01000060) such as... | depth 40 m
GCACGCGTCGACGACCTCGCCTTCTCGAGCTTTGCGCAGTTCGAGACGGACTTGAACGCCTCCGTATCCAGCAACGACGCCCTTGTGATGCTGAGTACGCTCGCGCTGATGACGGTGACGTACGCCGCACTGCGCAACGTACGCCTCACGTGTGCGTGCGTCTTCTGGCTCCTGGCGGCCATCGGCATCTCCGACGCCGCCGGAGCCGCACTCGGAATTCCTTTCTCGCCGTGGAACGTCCTGGTGGCCCCGTTTGCACTGGGCGTCGGATCGGACGCGATGTTCATTCTGAAACATCACTTCCTCCTCGGCGGCACCGGCTGGGTCGCACGCGCCTTCCCGTCGCTCCTCGCATCCTACGCGACGACGGTCGCCACGTTCGCGGTGGCGCTGAGCGTTCCCATTCCCAACTTGCAGCGCTTCTTCCTCTCGTGCATTGTGTGCATGACGGTATTGCTCGCGATGCAGTACACGCTGTTTCCCGTGTGCATTCGCAAGTGCGTGGACGCCTCCGTTCCGCACCCGACGCCCCGCGTGCCCCGGCGCGTGTTCGCCGTTGCTGCCGCGTTCGCGCTGACCCTCGCGGCGGGTGCCACGGCGTGCGCGCGCGGGCGGTTGACGCTCACATCCACCTTCGACATGACGGGTCAACTGCTTCCGCAGACGCGCAGCCACCGCGTCATGCAGTTCGCGCGCTCCATCCAAACCGACACGCGCGCGCCCGTCTACGCCTACTTTGACCTCGGGCGTGGGGACCTGCGTGCGACCGTGGACTCCATCGTCTCCACCACCGTCGACGCCCAACCCTTTCTCGACTGGACGTACGAGTTTCCGGACGCGTCCCACCTCGAGACGGCCGACGCCGTCGCGGCGTGGATGTCCGACCCCTTCAACCGCGTGCGCTACGCGCCCCTCGTGGGGGAGCACACGGCCGTTGCCGTCTACACGGCACCGTACCGTCTCGAGAGCGCCACGGACGCCGACGCGCGCTTCGTCGCCTCGCTCCCGCACGCGCCGGGTGCGTGCGCCGCCTCGTTCGAACGCCTCGGAGCGTACACACTGTCGAAGATGTTGCGCTCCATCGCGCTCATGTGCGCCACGTCCGTGCTGCTGACGGGGGTGTGCGCCGCGATCCTCGTGGGACGCGCCCGTGCGGGCACCGTCGTCGCCGCGGTCGCGCTCGCGTACGCGACGCTCGGGGTGGCAATCTGCGTCCTGCGCGTCAACGTGACGCTCATGGTCGCGTCGTGTCTCATCTTGCTGCCCGGTCTCGTGTGCGACTTCGCGCTGCACCTTACGTACGACCCACATACCCTGCCCTCGGTCGTCTTCACCGCGCTGAGCAGCGGCGCGAGCATGCTCCCCTACGCGCTGTTGTCGCCGATCCTGGGCGTGCGGGATTTCGCGTTGGTCTACACGCTCGCGATCGTGCTCGGTCTCGTTTACGCCGCAGCCAGCGTACGCGAGGACGACTACGCCAAGGTTCATGGCGACCATTGAAAGCACACACTTACACAGAACTGAATATGATCCTTATTTACCCTTAATTTCAGCGATCTAGGTCGATACGCACAAAATGTAGTACCGCAAGGGGATACGGTCGTCGTTGCTGGATGTGTACACATGCGGCGTGTGCGTCCAGCGGGCGCCGTCAAAAAAATCATGGAGATACGAGCAAAGATACGCATTTGCACGCAGAATGCACATTACTTGCGTGTCGCCTCGCATACGCCGCGTCTCGGACGTCCTCGCGCTCCCCCAAGGAGAAGAAGAAGGAGCGGTGTGGAATCGGATGCGGAATGCGCCTCAACGACTTGGCGCCCTTCCATGGTTGCGACTTACAAACGTGCACAACACGTCCTCCAAGGAGGCCGATGAAACGGCGACGGTCACGGCGGTCGCCGATGCGGAACTCGTCGCCTCGCATGCCATGCAGATCCACTTTGACGCGACGTTCACATTTTCCTGGAATGACCGCAATCACGTGTTGCGCATATGTGTTGAATCTCTGGACACAGAGGTGTATCACGGCACATTTGCCCTGTGCCAAGGCCAACTTGTTCACGACGCTCACGTGCACTTTCCCTTCTTTCACCTTCCAGCACCAGTGATGGACGCGAAACTCGAGCAGGCACTTGCGCAGATAACCGATGCCATTGTGGGCCACGACTCGCTTCGTTCTACCCTGCTCGCTCTACCCGACGCACGCGCAGACGACCTCTGGACTGTCTTGCGTGTGGCTCCGGGACTCTTCGGCACCTTTCCAAACGTTACGATCGTCGGTATGCACGAGGAAGAGAACGGCGACGTGATCGTGGTCGTAGTAGACGTGGCCGTTTTCTCTTGGATGCGTCTTTGCGTGCGCGCGACGCTGGTCTTTACGTACGACGACGGCACGCGCACTGTAGACGTATCCACGCGCAGCTGTACGTGGGGTACATTCAAGGCGTCCGTACACGTACGCACCAGCGACGACCACAGGTGCTTGGTGAGCTTCGGTGCGTGCTTCGTTCCCGTGCTTCCACTGAGCTACGTATTTTCCACAGCAACGCTGGACTTCACGCCACAACTGGAACGGGAATTGCTCCGTGCGGCGGACGTGAAACGCACGAAAGCGCATGCGTTCTTGGACGCGTTCGAACCGCTCGTGCTACAACCGTTGCTGCACAGCGCTTCCATGGCAACGGCATTGCGGTTCAAGGATGTGGCTACACACCTCGAGCGTATGATGCGTCACACCTGCACAGGTGGCAAGTCCTACCGTGCTCTCTTGTTGCGTACCACCGTGAGCGTGCTGGGGGGCGCGGTCGGAGAGCGGCTCTTGCACGGCGTGGGTTGGGCCCTTGAGGCGATGCAGGCGGCGGCGCTCGTATGGGACGACATCATGGACCACTCCGAGACCCGCCGCGGCAAGCCATGCTGGTACCGCGTCGTGGGAAACGCACATGCGATCAACGACGGTGTGATGCTTTACTCAATCGCTTACCGTCTGTTGGAACATCATTTGCGTGACCGCCCTCGTACACTGCAAAAAGCGCTGCGTGAGACCGTCGACACGGTTATGCAAAGCTGCTTGGGACAGCACATCGACGTAGTATCGGAGAACGACATGGATGTCGTCTCCGAAGAACGGTATGGCGCGATCGTGCAGTGCAAGACCGCCATGTACACATTCTACCACCCACTGGCACTCGCAATACTGTTGTGCGACCGTGAAGGGGAGTCGGAGCTGTTGCAAAACGCTTCCGTGCTCACAGTGACGTTGGGACGCCTCTTCCAAGAGGCCGACGACTACCTTGACCTGTACGGAGATCCTGCGCGCACAGGCAAGGGCGTGGGTACGGACGTGAAGGACGGTAAGTTGACGTGGATGATTGCACACGCCCTCGCCAACGCGGACGCCGCCCAGGCAGAAGAGTTGCGCGTCCTGTACGGAAGCGACGGCGGTGTGGCGCGAGTTTCTGAGATTTTTGACGCTCTTGGCATACAAGAGGAGTACGAGCGGCGTCAAAGAACAATGCGCAATACGTGCTTGCGCGACGCATGCGTGCTTCTGAAGCCAATCGTGCACATCGTCATTGCCGAGCTGACGCGGCGCCAAGCATGACATGCGAGATGAGTTTTTTTTTCAAGGACATAGACTGCAAACAAAAGACAACGACGCGTCTGACTGTTCGACATGCGTCCCGTACTCGTTGTGGCAGCGCTTGTATCGCATCCCTTTGCACCGACCGAAGCGACCGCCTCCTTTTCTGATACGTGGTGGTCACTTCTCGACCTTTCAACCGACGACGTGCACGCATTGCACTCCGCCGGTCTAGGTGAGGCGTGTTTGCAGCGTCTACGAGAGCGTTTGCCAGTCGGTCCAATCGTGTCCACGCAACCGCTCAAGAGCTTCGCCGAGGCCAACGGGGCTTACAACACCACTTTGAGAGCCCTGGGAATCGGTCCGCCTTACCGTGCCGCCATGCAGCGCTGCGTCACAGATGGCTCCACATCCGCGTGTGCTTGGGTGTTGCATCCGGTGCGCAACGTGTGCGGCGCCGCCAGTACGCTCGACGAGAAGACGCTGGTGGCCACCATGGCACCTCCACGTCTTGCTTGGTGGGTACTGCGCGGCATGAGTGCTTTCTTACTCCCCAACAACGCACCGCCGACCGGGACGCGTTCGAACGCAGCCCGACGCAGCCTTGGACTGCTCGATGGCGATGCGATGCCCGCAACACCAGCATATGGTGCTGTGACCACGTCCTCCATATTCGCCGAGGGGTTCGTGCAGCGCGTCAAGGACGCCGTAGCGGACGTCGCCACCTCCCTCGTCGCCACGCAGCAGAGTGGCAGTGGCTCCTCCTCCTCTACTGTTTGGATGGCGGTGCAATCGGCCTTCGCACACCGCAGACTTGGACTATGGAGCTCGCCACAATCACTGTTTCACGACGACTCTTCCGACCGTGTGCGCGCCTTCGTGCACTCGGCGCCGACGCTGCGCACCGACGCACAACGCGCTGCAGCTGAGCGTGCACTCGTGGCCGTCAAGCGCGCCATGATGCAGTTTGGCACGAGTGTCTACTTTGAGCTCCCCATGTCTGAGAAAATGCTCGTGGCGAAGATCATGCGGGGCGACGAGCACGCGCTCGAGCAAATGCTGACTTATTTGAAAACCACGAAACTCGCCCAAGGGGTGCGCACACGCTTAGCCTTTACACGCGACGAAATATCGACCGCGCTCACATTCGCGGCAGGTACAGAGCGATTTCTCGAGCGCGTGACCCGGGCCGTAGCCCTTCGGGTTCCCTCCATCGACGAGGAGGAGCGCGTCGCGCTCGCGCAGCTGCTCGCCGCGGCGCAACCCTCGCTACGGGCACTGTGCGTTGCAACTGCGTGGCTCGCGACGCAATAGGCGTTCTGCAGGTCTTGTACAAAAAACGCACTGTATGGTATCATCACACACACACAAGAGACGGGATGCGGGTGTGCATCGTGGGAACGGGTGCGATGGGTATTTACTTTGGTACCCTCATCGCCAAACGCACGCAACACACGGTGTACTTTGTGTGCCGTGACGCTGCGCGGGCGCGTGATCTCTGCGTGCGTGGAGTGCGTGTGCGCCTCTCCAGTGGAGAGGACGTCGCGGTGCAGCACCCGACAGTGCACTCCAACGTCCGCGATGTGCCTCAATGCGACGTGGTTCTGCTCTGCACGAAACAACCTGTCCCCCGGCGCTCCGCATTGACGCCACTTGGCGACCGCGCGATAGTCCTGTCACTCGCGAATGGCATCGAACATGTGTGTCAAGCAGACGTAGACTACGGAACGCGTGCGCTCGTCGGCTGTGCGCGCATCATGGTGGACTCGTCTGTTCCGGGAGAAGCTGTGCAACGCGGTCCATCCCCCAGTGTAGAAGTAGGGGCATTTGGAACCGAGGCCGCTGGGGACGCGCAATCCGTGGCGCGCGTACTGAGAGATGCGGGAGTCGTGACTACAGTATACGTCGGACGCGACACTACGTATCGTTTTATGTGGAATAAGTTTGCCTTCATCACCGCCGTGTCTGCGGTCGGGGCGGTAACGGACGCGCCGTTGCAGGAGGTGCACGCGTGTGCCGCGTCCCGCGAGCTGCTTGCGTCAGCCGTCGGCGAGGCACGTGCCGTAGCGCGCGCACATGGACACGATCCGACCGGGTTGCAGGAGGACGTCGATGTGCTCGCAACGACACAGTACGGCGATTTGGAGGCAGTGACATTTTCGCTTCAGCGCGACGCACAGCGTGGTCGCTCGATGGAACTCGACGCTCAGCTAGGAGCGATGCTGCGTCTCGCTGCCGATCGGGACGTCGTAGTGCCCACACTCAAATATCTCCACGCGACGCTGATGCCCCGCGAGCTGCGCCTGTGCCCCGTACATACTCCTTCTGACGCGGAAGCACGTGCACGCGCCAACCTCGCCGCGTGCCACCGCCTTCTCGACCGCCACGGTATGGGCGACCTCTTTGTCACGCACGCGTCGCTCCGCATTTCCGACGACAGTGACGCCTTTTTGCTGACGCCGTTTGGCGTTCTCTTCTCGCAAGTGACTCCTGAATCCCTCGTCAAGGTGCGGGTGAGCGACGGAACGCGGCTGGACGGCGGTGCCGAAGTTCCCGGACTCGTCAACGACACGGCCTGCATGATTCATGCGCCGTTGCAGCGTGCCGGTCACGCTGCGGTGGTGCACACGCACACCGCGGCGGGTAACGCCGTTGCGAGTGCGCGTGACGGTCTACTGCCGTTGAATCAGAAAGCAATGCTCGTACTGCCCTTTGTGCGCGAGCATCCGTACGACGCTCTCGCCCTCGCGACCGAAGAGGGAGAGGCGATGGCGCGTGTGCTCGCTACTGGGGGCGACGATAGTGCAGCGGCGCGCGTGCTGCTCTTGCGACACCATGGGCTTCTCACGGTAGGTGCGTCCATGGCCGAGGCTTTTTTGTGGATGGAGTGGATGGAGTGCGCGTGTCGGTATCAGGTCGCGAGTGCTCCACCGTACGAGACAGTTGATCCTGTTGTGGTGGCACGCATAGCAGCTCAAGCGAAACGCGTGTTCGGGGTCGGTGGATCGAACCATTGGGGACATCCGCGCTACTGGGAAGCACTGTTAGAAACGCTCTAAAATGGGTGCGCACGTTAAAAAGCACGGTGTGTTCACATGCAACGTGGGAATTTTGCACGCAATACATATATAAAACCTTGGAGGAGACGGCACGACCATGGCGCGTCGGTCGTGGTTGCTGTGGACCGTCATGTGTGCGGCGGCGCCGCGACTCCTAGTCGCGGCGCGTGCGGTGCACGAGGTGTTTCACGTCGAACGTGCACCTGGCAACTGGCTTCATGGAGTCGTGCACGGTCATGACGAGAAATTGCCGTTGCTCCTCTTTATTACGGGCGGGAAGGGTACGCCGTTCGTTACCTTCGAGCCCAGCTTGCGCCCTCTCGCGCAGCACTTCGTGTACGCGACCTACAGCATGCGTGGTGTCATGTCCATAAACAACACACGCCCCCCACACGGCACCGTGGGACATATTGCCGATGCCGTGTGGATGACGGAGTACTTGGCGCACCGTTTTCGTCGCAAAGTAATCGTTTCCGGGCTCTCGTTCGGTGCCGACCTCGCCATGCAAGTGGCAGCGAGTGTGCCACGCATCGTCGTGCGTGTCATCGCCATCAGTGGGTTCTTCGACATACCGGCCAACTATGCCCTCGTGAAGGCGCACATGCGGGCGCGCGTCCCGCGACCGCTGATGTGGCTCAGTGAGTTACTGGGCTCCGACAACGTCGTTGGGTACATCCTGACACTGTACTTGGCAGGATTTTACGGGCTGATTTCTTACGACTGTCACGCCGCGTATCCCTGCGTTCCTTCGACCCTGGTCGGTCCTAGCGACGTCCTGGGCAGCGAACTGCTGTACGACGTATGGTTTGGGCTCAAAACGGTATTTGACATGCATGCGTGCGTGCGCTCGTACGCAGACGCAGACACTGTGCTTGTAGCTCCGGGCACCGTGCAGGTGCCGATCGAGTTTTGGGTGGGACAACACGATCTGATGGCCAATCGCCGTGTTTTGGATGCGTATTTGACCCGTCTCGTCGCGCCCGAAACGCGGATCGTCGCATTTGAACGGTCCACGCATTTCGTTCCACTAGAAGAACCTGCCGCTTTCCACGCAGAAATGGCACACGTAGCACAGGCTTGTTCGGCATACAGCTGAACATATAGAATAAAAAAAAAACTTTGGTTTACGAGATTTGGTGCTACATAGCTTCACTCTTCCAATGTTGTACCATACACACACACCGCCACATGTGACCCCAACCCATAGGCCACGTGTATAGCGTACTCATACCGGCGCGGTGCGCCATCTGAGAATGTGAGGTCGTGAAACGTACTGTCCAGATGCGCAACGTCCACAGCAGGAGCGCGCTGCTGCTGCAACGCGACAACGGCCACCGCATCTTCAACAGACGCCCCCATAATGTGGCCCGAAAATGCTTTTGTATTGGTGATGACAAGGCACACTACGTCATCTCCGAAGACCGCGCGCAAGGCAGACACCTCTGCGTTGGCGCACAACCTGGTGGCCGTCTCGTGGCTGACGTAGAGACAATGTCGTGCGAGAGTACTACGGTTGATGCCGCACTTTCGGCAGGTTTCTTCGACCGCTTTGCGCAGTACTTTGGTCACGTGTGTGACGTCAACGCGCGTTCCGTGATATGCCGAGTTGCCAATGCGCGAGGTTATGAGACGCACCAGGGGAACAGAAGACGAAGAGGTAGCTGAACCGTCGTTTGCTAAGAGCATGGCCACTGCTCCTTCTCCAAACACGAAGCCTCCGCGTTCTTTTGCAAAAGCAGTTTTACCCTCAAGCGTTTCTGTGGCCGTTGCGGCATTGAGGTTGACGAAAGACGCTACGAGCTCGGTGTAGTGGTTGCTCAGAACGGCGTCCGCAGCGACCACGAGGCAGTGTGTACAATCGTCAGCAGCGATTGCGTTGCACGCCACCTTCAACGCGACAGTTGTTGACGCACATGCCGCCGACGAAAACGTGTTGAAGGCACGCGCTTTGACGTGTTCCGCGATCTGCACGTTGGCCTGTAGACACAGATCGAGCGCGAGCTTGCGTTCAGGTGCGTCCACTGGTTGGCGGGGCATTAATGCCGGTTCACAATGTCCAAAAGAAGAAGCAAATACCACGCCTACATTGTCCTGCAAATGCTCGGGAAGAGTCCATCCCGAAGCTTCAGACACCAAAGAGGCATCCTCCAACGCTCGCATCCCCGCAGCGACAGCCAATGCCCCGCTGCGTGACAGCCGCCGAATGACGTGTGGACCCAGACGGTACCGTTGCAAGTCGGCGGTGATGCGTGCGTCGTCCACGAAGGCGGATCCGAGTCGGACGTGACGGTGAGCAATGGGACGAATCGTGCATAAGTCATCGCCTTCTCCCACATTTTTTTCTTGTTCGGGCAATATGGTGGACACGGCGAGAATGCGAATCATTGCAGATCATGTGTTATTCGGTTGCAAAATATATCAGGGGTGCGTCAAACGAGTTATGCCTTCTCCTGCTTGTTTACGCGATGATCCAAGCGCTCACGGTGTGAAGGATGCAACGGCATTGCATTGCCCGTGGGTGGACAGATAGGGAAAAAAATCGTATGTATTGGAAAAACAGTCAATAAAATGATCTCATTCCTTTTCACGTGCCTAGTCAGCACAGCAACTTGCCGCACATGTTCGGCATCGGCGAGCGGACTATTGTTGTTCACAGTGCTACAGCAATGCTGCATCTCACTCATAATGTACCGTTTGCTTTCGAACTCGTCGTGGCTTCAGGCCAACGTACTAGCATACGTCCACATGCACTTGTGGCACATGGTCGACGCGGTGTGGCATGGTCACTGCCATGGGTTTTGGGTACCAAGTGAAATGTTAAAAAACACGGTCGCCACGTACTCATTCGTGTTCAACAATGGCGTAACGTACGAAATCAGCGTCGAAGGGCACCGAGTGCACCACAAATGTTGCGACACTCCATCCGACAGCACGGCCGCCTTCTTCATGCACGTTCCCGTAATCACGCAATACGTACGAATGCAACTCAAACGTGTGAGTGTTTGGAAGGGTTCCTTAATGTTGCTACTCCACACCGCATGTCTCGCAGGCATTTGGCAGTATGGAAGTGATGTGGGGCAAACGGTCACGTACCTCGTCTGTACCACGGCAGCATTTGGTCGCACTAGCACCCTTTGGCCCGCTCACTACAGTCGCCGGCGGCAACCGACCACTGACTGTGGCATTTTGCGACCGTGTGATCGGACCTGGACCGAGAACGCATGTATTATGTCGCTAAGCCCTTTTAACTTCGACCATGCCATGCACCACAAACGACAACAGTTTTTGGAGGTGGATCCCCGCAAAGGCTTCGAAGGTCACGCGCTGTACCTTGCGATTATCACATTGTTCGGTGGCGCTTCGTTGTTGAGCGTGAAGGGCTGCATCCCTTACGGGTTCCATCGCGTTTACTTTCCAGCGCTTGCTCACGAGTGCGCTGCGTGCGTACACCGCGTGACGGCGTGGTTGTACACCTGCACGAGTTTGTCGAGCTGGTCGTCGTACGCCACGAAGTAGTGTCCTACGTCTGGAATGATCACGAGTGTGTCGTTTGTGGCGGAAGCGCTGTAATGGAAGGCGATCGCGGCAGTGTTGTCGACGACTTTGTCTTGTTGGCCGAGTACGACGAATATACAGTCGCGCCTGACGCCACCTGGGTTCCGCAATAACGCTTCTGAGTAACCAGCGTTGACTCGCGGCATGAGCGCCGTTTGGCGCACGAGCTCGTAGGCCGCGCGCAACGAGGGCACGGGCGGGAAGGAAGTCCCTGTGCAAATCGCGTTGCCGATCATGTCGGTGACTACGTACGGCATCCATGATACCACTGTGTCAAACGCCTCACGCACACACCGACGCCGGCTTTGCGCCGAGCTCAACCTGCTGACCATTGGGTTCAGATAGATGACAGCATTCACATCTTCTAGCGCACGGGCAGGAACGATCAGTGGACCTACGGAGTACGCGGTCACAAAGATCCGTGGCGCTAGTGTGCGCGTGTGCGCCACGGCTTCTGCAGCTTCAGCCTGTAACTCGTTCCAGTCCGACGCTGACCGGCATGACGAACGACCGACGCCACAATAGTCGAAATAGGCAAAGGCTGTCCCAGTGCGTGCGACAAGCTCCCGTAGCGTTGCCTCGAAAACGAACGAGGTAGGTGTGAACGGTCCACCGTTGACCCAAAGTATAATCGTGGAGGAGTCGCCTTGTAGGCCGGAGGGGCGCAACACCTCGAAGTGCATACCTGTGCGCAAAGCGCCAAAACTAATGCATGATAATGCGGCCAGCCACATAGAAGTAGCTCCAGTTTCTATATGTGACTTCATAGTAATTAAAAAAAGTATAGCTGTTTTTTTTTTTGAGACCGAGGAAATTGTTCCACATGGTACATACAGCGTGCAACTTGAGAGACTGGGTGGGGTACGTGCCACCCTAAAGTTGGCTGGTGTATCAATGAACGCCCGCCGCAATGGCGTGCACTGACTACTGCATACCATTGCATCACTTTTTTCAATGCGCCGTGCTGCATGTGCTCAGATTACCAGTGACGGAAAGCAGGAAAGAAGACACCGTCAATGTTGACGGGGGCGGAGAAATTTCTCCTCCATTTTGATGAGAGATATGCATCCGCACTCTGCGTGCGCCTTGCAATTCCTCGCGGGGTTTGCGTCGCAAGTGACGTCTCCTTTGCAGGCTGCTTACGCTCTAGAAGAACTGCACCTCACGGTCACCCAGCTTGGAGTCGCCAACTCCCTTCTGGGTGCGGCGTATGTGGGGGCCATTGCCTACGTCATCACAGCCGCACCTCCAGTGCGCCAGACACTTTGGTGGACGCTTGTGGCGCGTATCATCGCTAGTATTGCGTATGCGTGTGCCACTATGCTGCCCATGGCGCTCTTTACGGCGAGCCGTATCGTGCATGGCGCTTCGCTCGCGAGTATCACCGTGTGTTTTCAACTTGCGGCAGCGCGACCATTTCAAGAGGTTACACCCGGGTTTGCCCGTGCGCTGAGCCTGTGTCTGATGGTCGGCCCACTGGTCGGCATGGCATGTGCGTCGGTACTCGCTGCTACGGTCGCGCCGCGCACGGCGGTCGACGCGTGCAACGCGCTCTACGTGGTTAGCGCGCTTGCGTCATGGGGCGTTGCGCATACAGTGACGGACGGTGACGTTGAGTCATCTCTGACTTCTACTTCGCTTTCCTCTCCCACTCCGTTCTTTCACGCACGAACAGTGCTCCTCTGCGTGGCGTGCAACGTCGGTTTTGGAATGCTGACGCTCGAGACACTAGCTCCACTCGTGGCACAACGCGCGCTTCACGTGCCGACGGCGCACGTTGGTTCCGTTGTGCTACCGCTGATGTCCGTCATCGTGTGCAGTCAGACGGTCGCGCTGCACATTGGAGATCACGTGACCGACGTCGCGCTGGTTTTCGCAGTCGGTGCGGCACTCACGGGTACGGCGCATCTATCTGCATCGATGGCGCTATTGTGCGCGTCGGGGGCGATGCAAATGAGCTGGTGCACGGGTCGCGGCACCGTCACGGCAACGCACGCGGCTCACGTGCAAATGGCTATGCAACTCGGTCGGTGCATCGGTCCGCTCATGGGAGGCGTGCTTCTCGGCAACGAGAAAACGGACGACGTAAGTGGGTTCTGGATCACACAAACGGCAATCACCGTGTGTGCAGCATGCGCCGCACATGCTGTTGAGGCGTCGGACCGCACGCAAATGCTGTGACGGAAGCATCATGTAGTCGCGTATGCGGGTCAATTCTCTCATCCTCTCTTTTTCTCTTCGTTATCCCTCTCTCCATCACATGAGCGCCACCGTGGCCATCCGCATTGAGAACAATGCATGCACACAACCTGCAATCGCCACAACGGCCGCCGCCCCCCGGAACATCACAGCGCCGGATGCGCCGTGTGCGCCCCGAACGGCGCCTGTGACCGGCGTTGGCAGGTGCGCGCATACTTCTCCAAATTCGTTGTGTCGATAGCAAGAACGGTCGTGTGCACCGGGAAGCGCGAGTTGGAGATAGTAGTTGAAGTGTTCAGGGGACGGCGCAGCGTCCAGCGAATCATAGTGCATCATGAACACGTGCACTGCACGCGTGGCGTTCTCAGGAGTAGTAGGGCTGCACCGCACGTCTTCGGGAAGATCGTACGCACGGCCCCCTACGCTGCGCCGACGCGGCTTCGTGCGACAAAATGCGGGCACGTTGCGTTCCCGCAAGTACGCGCGTAACCCCGCGTGCGTGCCGGCGGACGTGTGTGCCAAGTTGGTCGGTCCGTTGTCGGGCGCCACTGCGTGCAACTGAAGTGCGTCGGGCACGTCCGTGAGGTAGAGAAGGGC
>TARA_B110000046_G_scaffold53324_2_pt1 | contig 12992 bp, 8 predicted proteins | sample TARA_B110000046 | Tara Oceans TARA_B110000046 (sample SAMEA4397157) | marine metagenome | biome: Polar Biome; feature: [DCM] deep chlorophyll maximum layer (ENVO:01000326); material: water (ENVO:00002006), including particulate matter (ENVO:01000060) such as... | depth 40 m
CAGCTATTTTGATGTTTCTTATGAAGCAGGTGATGTGATTTTACTAAAAAGTTTTACTGATGAAATTCCTTTTTATTATAAAATGAAACAGCCTCTTGCCTCAAATACGACTTTAATGGTTCGTGACCCAGTTCAATCAACTTTGGTGATGGCAATAAACGGAGGAATTATATTTGCAAGAAGTGTTCTTGATATAGCTGAGGATATTGAATGGTTTGAAATAACTAAAAATGTTCCAAACTTTAATTCGGGATGGGATGCAAATCAAACACCAACTTGTTTTGAGTTCTCAGATAATGGAGATCATTTATACGTAGGCACAAACTTTGGTGATGTTTGGAGAATATCTAAATTGAGTTTACTATACAGAAAGAATATCGAAAATAAGGGGCAAGTGGCTCAATCTTTACTGAATAATCTATTGGAAATTACAAAAATATACAACGGATCAAGAAGTGTTTCGGGTATTTCACTAAGCCCACATGATAACGAAGTCCTAGTAGTTACTCATCCTGGATGGATAGGTTCTTCTGCAGGCAATACATGGACATATTTAATTGATAATGCTCAGTCTACCGCTGGAACTTCAACCACTAATGTTATAGATATTAGAGGCGATTTACCTCCAATGCCAGTTTTTGATGCTGAAATTGATGTTTTAGATCCATCTACAGTTTTATTAGGTACAGCATTTGGCGTTTGGGCAACAACAAATGTTTTTGCAGCAGGTGGTGCTGTTGAGTGGACAGACGAAAGCAGTTCTTTTGGAAATGCGGTTCCTGTTTATGATATACGCCAACAAAGATTATCAGGTAGTGAGGCGCTGAACCATCAAATGTACTATATAGGCACTCATGGTAACGGAATTTGGGCATCATCAACATTGGTTTCTACCGATGAAATTGATGGCGATGATTTTACTGATGAGAACTATTCTCAACTTAACTTATATCCTAACCCTGTAGTTGATAATGCAATACTTGAGATTAATCTTGGTAAAGCAGTAATTATCTCTTTGAAAATTGTTAGTATTAACGGGCAAGTTGTTAAGTCTATTCCTGCAACACAGCTTGTTAAAGGCATAAATAAAATTGAACTATCAACAGGTAATTATGCACCAGGAGTTTATATGTTGATGTTTGAAATTAATGGTGAAGCAAAAATTGCTAAATTTATAAAGCAATAGAATCTTTATATTTAAAATCTCATCTTTTAAGATGGTTCTTTTGGCCATGGAAAAGATAAAAGTTGCAATAAATGGATTTGGCAGAATTGGAAGAACGTTAGCTCGTACGATTCTTAACCATCCACAAATTGAGGTTATTGCCATAAATGAATTGGCGGATGTTAAATCAATAATTCATTTATGGCGATACGATTCAGTGCACGGTAGGCTAAATGGTGAGTTTCATCAAACTGAAAATGGCTTTACTTACAATGGGAGCAAAGTAGATGTGTTCAACCAGATGAATCCTGAATTTTTGCCTTGGGGTGAATTAAATGTTGATGTAGTTGTTGAGGCAACTGGGCATTTTAAAGATTATAATTTAGCTTCAAAACACATAACTGCAGGTGCAAAAAGAGTTATTATATCAGCACCTCCGATCGATGATTCTGTGAAGACCATAGTTATCGGTATAAATGATGAGATTCTTAATGGACAAGATTTGATTGTTTCAAATGCATCTTGTACGACGAACTCTGCAGCACCATTGATTAAGTTGATTCACGAAAATTTTGAATTAGAATCGGCTTACATTACAACGGTACATTCTTTCACAACGGATCAAAAGTTACACGACAGTTACCACAAAGATTTACGAAGAGCCAGAGCTGCGACACAATCTATAGTGCCAACTACAACTGGAGCGGCAAAAGCATTGACTAAAATATTTCCTGATTTGGATGGTTTCATAGGAGGTTGCGGTATTAGAGTACCTGTACCTGATGGCTCTTTAACTGATTTATCTTGTGTAGTTAAAAAGAACACCAACATTCAAGAAATTAACTACTTATTTGAAAAAGCAGCACAAACTGAACTAAAAGGTATTCTTGAATACACAGAAGATCCAATAGTTTCGGTTGATGTAATAGGGAATACGCACTCTTGTATTTTTGATGCTGGTTTAACATCTGTAATCGGTAAAATGGTAAAAGTTGTTGGTTGGTACGACAATGAAGTAGGCTACTCCAATCGGATCAAAGATTTAATTCTTAAAATAGCTTAAAACTCTATTAAATCTTTTAATTTCATTAGATCCAATAAATCTAAGTTAAGGGTGAATCGGATACGTTCAGAAAATTCAACGCCGTTTATGTCGTATTCCGTTTTAATATTATTAGAATAAATCACCGGAAAATAGATGGTACAAAACTTTTTAATTAGAGGTACATAAATACCGGCATCGTATAAAAAATCAGAATGATTTTTACCTAAATCAGCAAATAAACCAAGTGGCAACCCAATTGGTATTTTAGTCTTTAAATTTAAAGCAACAATGTAATTATTAGATTGTCCAACAGATGTTGGCGTTTTAAATGAACCATGGTTGGAAATAAATTGTCGACTTAAAAGTGGATCTCTTTGACCTCTATCCATAAGAACTGCATTGTAAGCGTAATCCCTTGCTCCAGATTGACCATCCATTCTCCAATTGTACTTTGGATGAACTGAGTTGTTGTTCAAAAACTTTCCGATAAATAACCTAGTTTCAATGCTCGAGTTTTCATGATAGCGGTATTTATAGATTAATTCTGAGCTAATTTTAGTGAAATCTTTATGGTTCTCATACTCTAAATTTATTTTTAAATCATTAATAACGTTTTTATGAGCAACATTATATCCAATTGTAGTGTAGGTATTTTGATAATTTAATTGATAGAGGGATTGATCAATTTGATCTTCATCAATTGGACTTTCATCTATGTAAGTGACAGTTGCAAATAACTTGTGTAACCAATTGGATTTGAATTCTTGTTTTTTGAATTCAGCTGAAACACCGTTTTGAAAATTGATAAAAGAACCTACTTCATTAAATGGCTCAATTGGGCTGTTGTACGATTTTATTTGTGAACTGAATTTTATCTCTCTAAATATTTCGGATGGATAAAAACGGTAAGCAACTTTTGCTGACCCTGAAAGCAATTGAGTGTTATGGCCTGTGCTCAACAAAGGCATTACAAAATATTCTAGCTTTTTGGTTGGAACTGAAATATTGTAAAAGGCCATACCAGGCATAAACTTATTGTAATTGTTCCAACCTAGGAGTGGCGTATAATTAATTTGATAATTATTTTTTTGCTCTGCGCTACCTACCAACTTGAAATTGAGTATTCTTTTTGAAGGTGCTGTATTGTTTGAATAGTTAATGTCGTTATAATTATTAAGCCAAATTTTGTCTTTTTTTGATGCTCCTTCAACGGTAACCCATTGACTTCTGCCACTAAATCCCTCATAAGGTTTTGCGTCTTTCCCAAAAGTTGATTTACTTAATTGAAAGGGGGCCGCTAGTTTTCCATAATTCTTAATCTTTACCTCAGTTATTCTTTTTCGGGTTCTTTGTCTTTTAACTAAGTAATCAATTTTTTTTGTAGAATTAATAATATCCGTAAAAAACCAATCTAGGTTTTTGTTAAGTGATTTTTCTAGGCTTGCTTTTAAATCTTCAGGATAAGGATGTTTGAATTTCCAGGTTTCATAATACGCTTTCATAGCGGTATCTAATGCTTCATCACCTACAATCTGTTTTAAATAATGAAACGACAAGCCAGTTTTTTTATAGGTAATTAATCCATAATTTAAATCACCCATATCAGGTGCAGCTGTTGAGATAGCTTGGTCTTTATTCTCACGAGCAACATATTGATAAGATAATGCGTCATAATCGATTGCATTGAATTTATTCAAGCCAGCAAATTGGAGCATTTTATTTTTTTCGTTAGCAGGGTATTTAATGTTCATATACCTTGACTCGTTGTAGGTGTTTAATCCTTCATCCATCCACGGGTGGTCACGTTCATTTGAACCAAGTATTCCATAAAACCAATTGTGACCTACTTCATGCATAATAACGTTTTCGAGTGATTTTGCATCTCCAGCAACACCAATGATTGTAATGTTTGGATATTCCATTCCTGCTCCTGCACTCAAAGCGCCTTCAACTGCAGTTGCATGGTTGTAGGGATATTCCCCGTTCCATTTTGAGTAATAGAATAAAGCGTCATTTACATATTCGAGACTATTTTTCCAGAGTTTGGCGTATTGATTTGTAAACAATGCCCATGTAGTTATTTCTTTTTCAGAATCCGGCAACTTTGCAGACCCTTTCAAAACATTGTAGCGTTTATCAGCAAACCATGCAAAATCATGTACTTTATTTTGTGTAAAATTTATGGTTTTAAAAGTTGTAGAAGATTCGGGGAAATCAAGTTTATCGGCTCGGAATTTATTCTGTGCTGCTGTTTTACGGGAAAGCGAATCCATAAAAAATATTTCTTTGGCATCCTGTAAGTCTCCGGTTGCTCCAACAATATAGTTTTCTGGTAGGGTAATGCTAACGTCAAACGATCCAAACTCCGAATAAAATTCTCCCATGTTTAAATAAGGCATAGGATGCCAACCTTTGTTATCGTAAACTGCGGGCTTTGGATACCATTGTGTTATTTGATATTGTTGATCAATATGACCCAAACGTGAAATTTTTCCGGATGGAATCTTAACCTTAAACGGAGTTGTAATTAATATACTATCTCCAGGGTTAAGTGTTTTATTCAATTTTATTTTGACAATGTCTATATGAGTTTGGTCAAATTGCCAATCTACAGCTAGGTTGTTAATTTCAAAATCGAGAGAATCTATGTAGCCTCTATCTTCTTGATTTGAAAAATGGAATATTGTATTGCCATGGTTCAAAAGCTGTTTAGCTAAAGCAGTGGTGTGATTCGTATAAGCATTTGGCCAAACATGAAACCAAAGTGAATCTAATTTGTCCGGTGAATTATTTACATAATTCAGCTCTTCATAGCCACGTAAAACATGTTTTATATCATCTAACTCAACATCAATTTTGTAATTTACATTTTGTTGAAAATAAATTTGGGAGTGTCCAATATTTGTAAAAAGTAAGAGCAGTGCGGTTAGCCCAAGCTTTATTTTAGCCACGATATATATTCAATTAAAGCTAATTATAAATTATTCTAAAAGTCTTCTTAAAATTTTACCAACATTAGATTTTGGAAGTTCATCTCTAAAACTTATACTTTTTGGTACTTTATAGTTAGTTAATTTAGTCCTACAAAATTCAATTACTTCATCTTCGGATAATGACGGGTCTTTTTTTACTATAAATGCTCTTACATATTCTGATCCATCATCTTTTTTCTCACCTCTTACACCAACTTCTAATACTTTAGGGTTTTCTGAAATTGCTTTTTCAACATCATTGGGATAAACATTAAATCCAGAAACCAAAATCATTTCTTTTTTTCGATCCACAATTTTGAAAAACCCATCTTCATCCATAGTTCCAATATCACCAGTTAAAAAATATTCTCCATGCATACATTTTGATGTTTCGTCGGGTCTTTCCCAATATCCTTTCATAACTTGAGGACCTTTAATTGCAATTTCTCCAGGTTCTCCAACCTTAACCTCTTTAAGGTCATCATCTAAAATTTTGATTTCAGTATTAGGTAGAGGAAGACCAATAGATCCAAGTTTATGTTTCCCATTCCATGGATTAATAGTTACGGCAGGACTAGTTTCGGAAAGGCCATAAGCTTCAAGTAAAGCACATCCTGTTAATTTTTCCCATTGCTCAGCAACCACATCTTGAACAGCCATTCCACCCCCTAAAGATAACTTCATATCTTTAAAGTCTAAGTTTCTGAAAACTTCTTGATTCATCAAGCCTATAAATAAAGTATTTACGCCAGTTATTGCAGTAAAGGGATTCTTTTTCAGATCAGCACAGAATTTCGGCATATCTCTGGGGTTGGTGATCAATACATTTTTAGCCCCATATCTAAAAAAAGTAAGGCAATTAGCAGTTAAAGCAAAAATATGGTAGAGAGGAAGAGCTGTAATAATAATTTCTTCTCCTTCAATAATGTTTTTTCCAATCCATGCTTCAACTTGGGTAACATTGGCACAGATATTTCCATGGGTAAGCTCAGCTCCTTTAGAAACTCCAGTAGTACCACCTGTATATTGTAAAAAAGCAGAATCATCTTTATTTACTTTAACAGTATCACCTTTTTTACCTTTGTTTGATTTTAGTATATTTTTTAATGAAACGCTTCCGGAGATGGAGTAGGACGGAACCATTTTCTTAATCTTTCTTATTACAAAGTTTACGATACTTCCCTTCAAAGTCCCCAACATATCACCAATTGTTGTGGTAATTACAGTTTCGATAGATGTTTCAGAAAGAATTTTCTCTAGATTGTATGCGAAATTCTCAACTATTATAATTGCTTTTGCATCTGAATCTTTGTATTGATGCAACATTTCATCTGAGGTATATAGTGGGTTTGTGTTAACTATTACAAAACCAGCTTTCAGACAAGCAAATATTGCTATTGGGTACTGCAATAGATTTGGCATTTGTAAAGCCACTTTATCCCCTTTCTTGAGATTTGTTTTATTTTGTAAATACCATATTAGAGAATTGACATGGCAATCTATTTCATTAAATGTAAGCTCAACATCCATATTTTTATAAGCAACTTTATTTCCAAATTTATTAATGGACTGATCATAAATTTCTAAAATATTTGAATAATTTATTTCTACAGATGTTGAAACAAAGTCGGGATAACTTTCAAGCCAAGGAAATTTGCTCATTTTAATTTAAGTTTAAAAGTAATAGGTTTAAAATTTATGTAGTAGCTATATTTTTATAAATATAGTAGTTTTCATCAATTTTGGCTGTGAAGGCGTCTTTTTTTTGGAAATTACTTTGTCGGTAATGTATAACGTCATAAATTCTAGTTACCTCTTCCTTAATCTTACTCTAAAAATAAGAAGAAAGCCCTCAGCAAGTAGAGAATTAACTAACCTCCAAAATGCTGAACACAGTTCACTTTATATTTTTTATGAGGTTGTATTGAAACGCCGATGTATTTGTTACTTGGGTTAAGTATTGTATTGCGATGACCTAGGTTTTCTATTCCTTCATCAATAAGTAAACTGAATACAATATCAATCGCTTTTTCGTTTCCGTAATCGCAATTTTCACTTACAAGGTCATACTGCTTTAGTAATGGTTGCATACGTTTTTTGAAATTGTAATGCCCAACTTTACCAGATTTACCCGCAAATACTGCATATTGTTTAGCGCTCTGCTTTAAAATTGGTTGAGGATTTAAAGCTTTCGATGGCGCTGATTTTAGAAATGTTTCATTCAAACTTTTGGTGAAACCTGATTTGTTAATTGAATTAACCGAAATAAATTCTTCTAAAAAACTGGCAAATGCTTTCGGTGCAATTCTCGACAGGTTTGTAATCAGAATTACATCTTTCTCTTCTTCAGATTGAGAATTTATGTTGAGAGCTGTATTGGCTTTTGTGATTTGATCATCAGTAAAGAAATCCGAAACATTCTGTGCGTAAAGAAGAACAGAAAAAAACAAGAAAATAGTCGAACTAATAAATCTTAACACCATCAATAAACGTGTTTTTAACTGTAATATTCTTTAGTTTTTCTTTAGTAGTTTCATTTGGATTATCGTTTAAAATCACAAAAGTTCCTTTTTTTCCAGCCTCAAGAGTGCCTAAAATTTGATCATCACCAAATGCTAGTGCCGGATAAATGGTTAAGGCATTAAAGCATTCTTTTCTAGATAAAGTTTCTGAATTATATTTTGAATTTAAATATTGCGCTAAATACATTTGAGAAAAAGGAGAAGGCGGGTTTAATGGTGAAAGTGATCCAAAGCAGATTAAGCCTAATTGAGATTTCAGACTTTTATATTGATAAGCTTTCGATTTTAAGACTGGACTAAATTTGGAATCTATAAATTCAAAATCGTTTTGTGATTCGTTAGGCTGAACACTTGGAATCAAATAGTATCTATTTAATAGGTCATAATCTGATGGGTCGAATATTTGTGCGTGTTCTATTCTAAATCGTAGATTATTCTCAATGGTAATTGATTTTTTAACATGCCTTTTCACCAAACCAATTGCAGAATCTCCTAAACAATGAAAAGCTATAATTAGATTGTTATCAAGGCTAAAATTGATTGCTGCTTCTATAATTGAATCCTCTATTAATTGTATTCCATATGAACCGTTACCATAAAAATTAGTGTCTTTAAGTAATGCTTGCTCAGAAGAAATCGGTCCATCAATATACAAGTTGATACCATCAAGAATGATGTTGGTACTTGTTAATGATTCCAAAATCATTGGATTGTTCAATAAAACCTGATAATCTGTATATAAGTGAATTCTCATTTGAATTACTTTTTCATGCGACAATGAATCGAGAAGTTTAATTGTTTCCACATCTGAGTTTAAATTGGTGGTAGTGGTTATTCCATTCATAGTGAAAATCTGCTGCGCCATTATCAGCGATTCGATCTTTTGCGATGGAGACTCGCTGCTTACTTTATCCCAAATATTTTGTAATCCATTTTTTATTTTTCCATTTTCATGATTGATATCGTATTTAGTGCTAGCAGCTATATTTACTAAGGCAGTATATCCATTATTAGATTTAAGAACAATTGGTTTGTCTGAAGAGTTGATTTGGTCAATCAAGTTTTGTGAATTGACTAAATCTGATTCTAAATTTGTTGCTAAGACCAATTCAGTTTTGATATTATTAATTTGAATAATAATTTCCTCAACCGTTAAAATCCCTGATAAATCTAAAATCTTATTGGCAAAACCTGTTTTATAGAAGTAGGCATGTGAGTCATACAATCCAGGGAAAACCGGTCTCTTTTTTAAATCAACATATTCTTCTGCTTGGTATTTGTTCATGATTTGGTGTTCAGGACCAAGCTCAATTATAACACCGTCTTTAACTGCCATTGCATCATATACTTCTGAAGAAACATTATTGCAATGAATCTCCCCATTGTGTATAACCAGATCGGCTGAAGTGGTTTTTACACAACTAATAATAAAAGGTATTGTAATAAAGGGTAAAGTTCTTGCCAATAATCGCTTCATGAAATTCAAATTCAGTTGATAACTGATGCAAATTAAGTCAAAGCACAGTATTCTAACTGAAATACGATTTCTAAATTTGCTAAAAATAATATCAGATGGATCAGGCTCACGGAGATTTGGAAACAGCAAAGAAATTAGGATTAACTGAAGACGAATTTCAGGAAATAGTAAAAATTCTTGGACGAGAACCAAACTTTACAGAACTAAGTATTTATTCAGTAATGTGGTCTGAACACTGTTCATATAAGAATTCGATTAAATACCTTAAGACGCTTCCTAAAAAAGGTGAGCATATTTTAGCTGAAGCAGGTGAAGAGAATGCTGGGTTAGTTGATATTGGAGATGGCCTTGCTTGTGCATTTAAAATTGAATCCCATAATCATCCATCGGCAATAGAACCTTATCAAGGTGCTGCTACAGGAGTTGGAGGAATCAATCGTGATATTTTTACAATGGGAGCTAGGCCGATTGCTCAATTGAATTCTTTAAGATTTGGAGAACTTCACCTTAAAAGAACCAAATGGTTACTTAAAGGAGTAGTAAAAGGTATAGGTGATTATGGCAATTCTTTTGGTATACCTGTATTAGGAGGAGAAGTATTTTTTGATAAATCATACAATACAAACCCACTTGTTAATGCCATGTCGGTTGGAATTGTTGAAAAAGGTAAAACAATTTCAGCAATTGCCCTTGGTGTGGGAAACCCTGTTTTTATTGTAGGCTCATCCACCGGTAAAGATGGTATACATGGAGCAACCTTCGCTTCAGGCGATTTGTCTGAAACTTCAATGGATGATTTACCAGCTGTTCAAGTTGGAGATCCTTTTCAAGAAAAATTATTGTTAGAAGCCTCGTTAGAACTTACAAATACTGATGCAATTATTGGTATGCAGGACATGGGAGCTGCAGGTATTACTTGTTCAAGTTGCGAAATGAGTGAAAAAGGTGGAGTAGGAATGGATGTTGATCTTGACCTCGTTCCTACAAGACAAGATGGAATGCTTCCTTTTGAAATTCTTTTATCTGAATCGCAAGAACGAATGTTGGTTGTTGTTAAACATGGAAGAGAACAGGAAGTTCAAGATATTTTTGATAAATGGGATTTAAATTGTGTTCAAATAGGAAAAGTCACAGAAGGCAACACAATTAGATTTTTTGCTGATGGAAAAGTTGTTGCAAAAGTTCCAGCTGATTCTTTAGTATTGGGCGGAGGTGCACCGGTTTATGATAGAGAATATTCGGAACCAGCTTATTATCAAGAATACAAGAAATTTACTATTGACAAAGTTTCAGAACCGTCTGATCTAAAAGGAGTGACCAACTTTATGGTTAATCAACCAAATATAGCTTCAAAGAAATGGATAATCCAGCAATATGATTCTATGGTTGGTACGGTTAACATGTCAACGAATAATCCTTCTGATGCTGGAATTATAAATCTTAAAGATTCTGATAAGGCGTTGGCGGTGACAGTGGACTGTAATGCTAGGTTTGTTCATGCAGATCCAGAAGTGGGCTGTTCAATTGCAGTTGCTGAGGCTGCGCGTAATTTAGTTTGCTCTGGAGCCGAACCATCGGCAGTAACCAATTGCTGTAATTTCGGAAACCCATACAATCCTGAGGCGTATTGGCAATTTGTAAATGCTATTAGAGGCATGGGCGAGGCTTGTTTAAAGTTTAATACTCCGGTTACAGGAGGAAACGTTAGTTTTTACAACCAAACTGTAACAAAAGATGGAGATGAACCTGTTTTTCCAACACCTACCATTGGGATGTTAGGAATTGTAAATGACAAAAAGACAATTACTCCATTAGGTTTTCAAAATGAAAACGACGTAATTATTATGTTGGGAGAGTCAAGAAACGATATTTCAAGTTCTGAATACTTAAGATATTTTCATACTATAGAAGAGAGTGGTGCACCATATTTTGATATAGATGAGGAGCTCAATCTTCAAAAGACATTATCGTCATTGATTAAAAAGGGGCTTATTAAATCGGCTCATGATTGCGCAGATGGAGGATTGATGGTAACATTGTTAGAAAGTTCGTTTGTTAAAAACCTTGGATTTGAAGTTCAATCTTCAGACATGGTTAGAAAGGATGCCTTTTTGTATGGAGAATCACAATCAAGAGTTGTCATTTCGGTTTCATTAAATGACACTGATACTATTAAATCAATTCTGAAAGAGTCTGGGCAAGCATATGAAGTACTTGGTTCAGTTAAGGCCAACAAGGCTATGGTAGATGGTGAATCTCACGGAACTATTAAGGATTTGTTTACACAATTTGATACTGCTCTTGAAAAACAGCTGTTAGAATCCTAGATTAAAGCCAATCCTCAAAATTGGGTTTTGGTAAGGTGATGAAACACTTGCATTCAAGTTATATAGACCTAATACCTGTATTGATGAATTCCCGGCAACCGCATATGTGTAACCTCCTCCTATAAATAGGCTGGTTATATTAAATCGACTTTCGTTGAAGTTCCAAGCGCCATTTAATGTTTCCCATTCCGAATAAGCAAAAAGGTTTTCCCAAATAATAAATTTAGCAAACAATCTTCCGCCGTACACATTCGAGGTGTAAGCTGGGTTGAAACGTTTATCTCTATAATATGTATAAGTGCCACCTATACCCATACTATATCTATCAGTTATCTTATACCCTATTAGTGGAGACACGTCAATTAACGTAATCGTACCGAATTGAAGACCAAAGTTGCCACCGGTGTAAAAGTCATCAAAAGAAAACTCCTTTTTAACTTTAGTGCTGTTTGCTACTTGCCCTACAACAGGAGAAAGAGTAAAATAGATTAATATTACCGAAAGATATAATTTCATACTATGCAAAAAATATTAGTTGTTACTGGAGCCAATAAAGGTATTGGATTATCAATTACAAAAATAGCTCTTGAGAAATTTTTTAAAGTTGTGGCAATATCAAGATCAACCGATAATTTAGAACTATTAGAAAAAGAGTATCCAGATACCTTACATATATGTAAGACGGATATCAATGCTGAAAATAGCTTATCAGTTATCGAAAACTTAATTAAGAAATTAAACATTAGAATAGATGTATTGATCAACAATGCAGGGCTATTAATCAATAAACCATTTGTTGAATTCAATTTTGAGTCAGCTGATCAAATTTTGAAAACTAATTTCCTTTCTCCAGCATTTCTAATTCAAAAACTGATTCCATTTATAAATACAAATGGTCATGTTATTAACATCGCCAGTATGGGTGGTTTTCAAGGTTCAACTAAATTTTCTGGGCTTTCTTTTTACTCTGCAGCTAAAGGTGCTTTAGCAATTTTAACTGAATGTCTTGCTTTAGAGCTGAGTGATCAGTCAATCTATTGCAATGCATTAGCACTTGGAGCGGTCCAAACTGAAATGCTTAATGAGGCTTTTCCCGGTTATGAAGCGCCAGTCAGTTCAACTCAAATGGGTCAGTTTATATTTGATTTTGCAATCGCTGAAAAAAAGTATTTCAACGGAAAAGTCCTCCCTGTATCGCTTTCAACGCCATGAAGTATTAATTATTTAATAAAAGTAGAGCATGCCTTGTATGCGTGAACTATAATTCTATATTTGCATCCGCTTTACAAGAAACGTTCTTTGATAGCAAAAGCAAGAAAAAAAAGGCTTAATAAAATTAATTCTAAATTTATTTTATTAAGCCTTTTTTAAGTAAACTTTTAGTTTACATTTGCACTCGCAAAAAACAAATGAATTTTTTACTTTTTTACAGTTAAAATAAAGTTTGAAAAAACATCAAATAATATTAGGCTGAGGTAAAAACA
>TARA_B110000046_G_C13026043_1_pt1 | contig 12977 bp, 10 predicted proteins | sample TARA_B110000046 | Tara Oceans TARA_B110000046 (sample SAMEA4397157) | marine metagenome | biome: Polar Biome; feature: [DCM] deep chlorophyll maximum layer (ENVO:01000326); material: water (ENVO:00002006), including particulate matter (ENVO:01000060) such as... | depth 40 m
TACGGGTCGTTTCCAACCTTTTTGCAACATATGTTTACGCTCATCATCTACCCAAAAGATTTCTTTATCCTTCATAAATTTAGGAATTTCTTCTGGGTAAGGTAATAAATGTGAATGTCCGTTAATGCGTAGTTTTCTTTTTATCATGATCTCTGTCATTCCTGCCAAAGCAGGAATCTCATTTTTTTAAATTAGATAAATAATTATAGATTCCTGCATTCGCAGTAATAATAAACTATTTAATTTTATTCGGTTTTCCCATTACTGTTTCACACTTATTACAAGTACATTTTTTAGTGTCTGAATAATAGGTGTCAAAGATTATTGGCATGTCTGTCTCTATATTATCCAAAGCAAATTCTTCTCTGTATAATTGATTTCCACAGTTTTCACAATACCATTCTAGTGCGTCTAACATTCCTTCAGAACGTGGATATTCAATAACCAAACCAACAGTGTTTTCTTTTCTCTGAGGTGAATGTGGCACTTTTGCTGGCAATAAATAAATATCGCCTTCATTAATTTCTACATCAATCATTTTACCTTTATCATCAATGATTTTTAAAATCATATCACCTTCTACTTGATAGAAAAACTCAGGGGTTTCATTATAATGATAATCTTTTCTGCTATTTGGCCCACCAACAACCATGACAATATAGTCGCCGTTATCCCAAACTTGTTTGTTACCAACGGGTGGCTTTAATAAATGGCGATGTTCATCAATCCATTTTTTAAAATTTAAAGGTTGTACTAGATTACTCATATTATTTAGATTTTTTTGACTTTTAGATACAAGAGCCAAGACTGCTTAAAGGTAGTTAAAATTGTCTTAGTTCTAAAAATCTTGTTTCCGTTATAATGATTTTGTTCTTCCACCATCAACAGGAATATTAATTCCGTTTATATAACTTGCTTGCTCGCTTGTTAAAAACACAATTGCAGCAGCAACCTCTTCTGGTTTCGCAAAACGTTTTGCTGGAGAAGCATTTTTCATCGCTTCTGCAATTTCAGTAAAAGACTTTCCTGTTTTGTTGGCTTTGTTATTAATAATTTCTTCTAAACGCCCTGTTCCTGTTGCTCCTGGTAAAACATTATTAACGGTAATACCGAATTCCCCCAACTCATTTGCCAAGGTTTTAGACCAGCTTGCCACTGCTCCACGAATTGTATTCGAAACGCCCAAACCATCTAAAGGTTGTTTTACAGAGGTTGAAATTACATTAATAATTCTACCAAAACACTTTGTTTTCATAAACGGAACAACCGCTTGAACTAAAATATGATTGCATTTTAAATGCTGTGTAAAAGCGCTTTCAAATTCTTCTATTTTCGCATTAAAAATTGGACCTCCAGCTGGACCTCCAGTATTATTTACTAAAACATGAAATTGTAATTGAGATTCTTCCAAAACTTTTTTTAATTCATTTGGCTTTGAAAAATCTGCTATCAAATAACTATGACATTGATTCTCGTTTGGTAATTCTGCTAAAACAGTTTTTAACTTTTCTTCATTTCGGGCTATTAGAGTAACATTTACTCCTTCTTCTGCTAATAAAATCGCAGTTGCTTTTCCGATTCCTTGTGTGCTTCCGCAAACTAAAGCGTTTTTATTTTTTAAGTTTAAATCCATTATTTATGTTATTTATCCTATAAATCCCTAAATAAGCAGGAATCTATAAAAAGTTACTTTATCTCTTTAATCATATTGAATACATATGTTTTTCGGTTCGGTAAAAAAGCGCAACGCTTCAAAACCCCCTTCTCTACCAACTCCAGAATCTTTTTGTCCGCCAAAAGGAGTTCTTAAGTCGCGAAGCATCCATGTATTTACCCAAACAATTCCTGTGTTTAATTGTTTTGAGAACTGCATAGTTCTATTTAAATTATTCGTCCATAAAGTTGCTGACAAGCCGTATTTTGTATCGTTTGCTAAAGCTAACGCTTCTTCATCCGTTTTAAAAGGCATAATAGTTACTATTGGTCCAAAAATTTCTTCTTGATTTATACGACAAGAATTATCTGTAATCTCTATAACTGTTGGTTGAAAATAATATCCTTTCTCATATCCAGGAATTGTAACCTCCAAACCTCCACAGATTATTTTTCCGCCTTCATTTTCTGCAATTTCAACATATGCTTCTATCTTTTCCAAATGTCCTTTTGAAACTAATGCTCCAATATCTGAGGTACTTCTTGATGGATGCCCAACTTTTAATTGTTTTACTTTTTGAATGAAATCTTTCTTAAATTGATCATAGATTTTTTCTTCTACAAAAATTCTACTTCCGCATAAACAAATCTGACCTTGATTTGCAAAAGAAGAACGAACTGTCGTTGCTAACATTTTATCATAATCGCAATCTGCAAAAATGATATTTGGATTCTTCCCCCCTAATTCTAAGGATAGTTTCTTAAACATTGGTGCGGCAACTCTAGCAATATGAGCGCCAGTTGTTGTTCCGCCAGTAAAAGAAATTGCTTTGATATTTGGATGTTCTACGATTGCTTGCCCTGTTGAAGTTCCTAAACCATGTACAATATTTAAAACACCTTTTGGGAGGCCTGCTTCTGTACAAATTTCACCTAATAAAAATGCTGTCATTGGCGTTACTTCACTTGGTTTTGCAACTACGCAATTTCCTGCCGCAATTGCAGGCGCAATTTTCCATGTAAATAGATACAAAGGTAAGTTCCAAGGAGAAATACAACCCACAACCCCTATCGGCTGTCGCAGTGTGAAATTCATCGCATTTAAACCAATACTTTCGTGTGCTTCTGATGAAAACTGTGTAATTGCATTTGCGAAAAATTTAAAATTTGCTGCCGCTCTAGGAATATCTATTGCTGAAGCTAAACTTATTGGTTTGCCATTGTCTTTTGATTCTGCTTCCGCTAAAAGGTCTATTTTTTCTAAAATTAAATCTGCTATTTTAGAAATAATAGTACTCCTTTCTTCTAAAGTTGAACTTGACCAACTTGGAAAAGCTTTTGCTGCAGCTTCGTATGCTTTTTCTACATCCTCTTTTGTTGAATTTGGTATTTGCCCATACACTTCTCCAATTGCAGGATTATAATTATCTAAATATTTTCCTTGAATTGGATTTACAAATTCACCGTTGATGTAGTTTTGGATTTTCATTTAAAATAAAAATTAAAGTTTCATACTAAAAATGGACAAACAAATTTTAATTCCCTGTCTTATATTTCCTATTCTTATATTTTCATTCGGATTGTGCTGATTGTTATCCATGTTTACCATAGGCACAATAATCGCAGGAATGTTTAATACTTTAATTGCTGGAATAATTGGCACAGTTCCTCCCATTGTCCTAATAATTACAGGACTTTCTTTAAATGTCTTTTTAAATTCTTTTTTTAACAGATTACCAAACTCTAACTCAATATTTGTTCGAAAAGCATTCACCCCTTTGTTCCCAAAAAAGGTAACTATTTTAGCATTACTTAATCTTTCGGAATCAGTAGGTGCTCTATCTAACAACAAAAAACCTTGCTTTTTAATATGGTCTTTTATTTTTTGAAGTTGTTGCTCTCCGTCAGTTTCCATTACTAAACGCACATCAATATTTACTTTGGCAATTTCCGGAATAATAGTTTTAGGTTTATCTCCCTTCCAAGAAGTTTCTATTTGTCTTATATTTAAAGATGGATATTGCAAAGCTTCTTGATAATTGTTTCCAACATTTTCCGAAGTATTAATCAAAAGACTTCGATTAATATCTTCTTTATTATCTGGTACATTTTGAAGAATCTCGTGAACTTTCTTTGAGATTGTAATTCCTTTATAATAATCTTTAATCAGAACCTTTCCAGACTCTGATTTCATACTTGATAAAAGGTGTGATAGTGTAAAAATAGGGTTGGAAACATAATTTCCAAAATGTCCGCTGTGTTGTGGTAACTTAGAACCATATGTGGTAATTGTACAAGTGGCAATACCTCTACAACCAAATGTTAAGGTTGGTTTATTACTAGAGTGCGCTGGTCCATCCATGATAATAAAATAATCGGCAGCATAGATTTTTTTATATTTTTCTATGGTTGATAAAAACCCATTTGACCCATATTCTTCTTCTAAATCAAAGACTATTTTAATATTAAATGTTGGTTTTGTATTTTGATTTTGCAAGATTTCTAATGCTGACAACAACATAATAATTGGTGCTTTATCATCAGCTGCAGCCCTTCCAAAAACACGCCAATCATCAACTATTTTTTTATCTAGGTTATTCCAATTTATTTCTTCAAAAACACCTTCTTCATTTCTTTCCTTTAAAACAGGAATAAAAGGATCTTCTTGATTCCACATTTTCGGGTTAACAGGTTGCCCATCTAAATGAAAATAAAATAAAACTGTTTTTAAATCTTTGTCTATACTTTTTTCAGCAAATAACACAGGTAATGTTTCAGATTCTAAAACATTTACTTTAAAATTCAATTTGTTTAGTTCTCTAGAAACCCAAGTAATGTTTTTAAACATATTAACTTTATTCTCAGGCAGATTTGGAATACTAACAAATTCTTTATGCTTTAGCAGAATTTTTTTTAAATTTTCATCAATTTGAGAATCCCAATTAGATTGTGCTTGTGTGCAAAATGAAACTAAAAAAAGGCTCGTAAAAAACAGTTGTTTTATCATCATTATTTCTTCTTATAAGCCGTTACCTTAATCTCCACCACCAAATCTGGATGTGGTAATTGATGCACTGCAACGGTAGTCCTTGTTGGGCCGGTTTCTTTATCAAAAAAGGCCCCATAGGTTTTGTTATAACCTGCAAAATCATTCATATTTACTAAAAATGTAGAAACATCTACAACGTCTTTTAAACTTGCGCCAACTGTTTGCAAATTTTTATCGATATTTTGTAAAACTTCTTTCGTTTGAGTTTCAATATTTAAATATTTTGTTCCCATTCCGTCAATAACATCAACTCCTGCAATGGTATTGTCTGCTCTTCTAGAACTTGTTCCTGAAACAAATATAAAATCGCCCACAACTTTTACATGTGGATATGCGCCTCTTGGTGTTACTTTTTTTTCTGACATATTTTCTATCATTCTTGCAAAGACAAAAATCTTGTCTTTTAACCTTTTATTTAACTCTCTATTTACTTATTTTAATCTAATAACCTTTATTAAAATGCTTAGCCTGATTGAGCCTTTATTGGAGCTCTTTGAAAAGAGCGACTGCCAAAAGCAGGAATAGCTTCAACTAATTTTACAAACCTGCAATTTCATCTTCCTCTAAAATAGTATTTGTTTCTAAAATCACTTTATCTAAAATAACTTTCAATTCCTCTTTTGTCATCTCTAAATGTGTGTAAAATGTATCATCTGCAATCATATTTAATAAGGCTTTATCTTGCGCCCTACCTCTTTTCATTGCTTCATTATAGCCTATGTTTTCATTAAAAGTCACCAAAGAGTATTTAGACGAATATTGCGTTGGAAACGTTTTTTCTAAATCCATTTCTATCTTTCTTTTCTCTTTAAAAAGCGGATTCGCAACATGATCTTTCATCTCATGAAAATTATCAATTGCCAAATCTGCAATGGCATCTGTATCATGTTTTCTTGCTTTTTGATAGGCTTTAAAAACCGATTTCCAATCGCCTAAATCTTGACTTAAAATCTCATCGAGCACAAAAACATCTTCAAAAGAAGCGTTCATACCTTGTCCGTAAAACGGAACTATTGCATGAGAAGAATCCCCAATTAGTAAAGTTTTACCCTGATAACTCCAAGGCGAACATTTTACAGTTCCTAAAGGTCCTGTAGGGTTGTTGATGAATTCCTCTTTAATATTCGGAATTAAAGCCAACGCATCTGGAAATTCTTTCTCGAAAAACTCCGTTATTTTCTCTTCGGATGTTAAGTTATCAAAATTAAACTCCCCTTCATCATAACTTAAAAATAAGGTTACTGTAAAACTACCATCCATATTTGGTAAAGCAATTAACATAAAATCGCCACGAGGCCAAATGTGCAAATGTGCATTACTTATTTGATGCTTTCCATCTTTGTCAGCAGGGATTTCTAACTCTTTATACCCGTGATTTAAAAAGTCTTGAGAGTAACTAAACAAGAATTTTCGTTCATCCATATAGCTTTTTCTTAAAGAGGAACCTGCACCATCACCTCCAAAAATTACCGCTGCATCTATAGAAAAAGCTTCTTTCGTTTTATAATCTTCAAAATGAGCAATTCCATTTTCTATATCAACATAATTGCATTTTTTATTAAAATGAATGTTTACATTTTCATGTTTTTCTGCTTCATCTAATAAAAGCGCATTTAAATCTCCTCTAGAGATTGAATTTATAAATTCATTTTCTCTTCCTGAATAATTTGAAGAAAATGTATTTCCTTCCGTATCATGCATTAATCTGCCAAACATCGGAATGCAAATTTCTCTGGCTTTTTCTTCCATTCCGCATAAACGCAATGCTTTTAAACCTCTATCGGATAATGCCAAGTTAATGGATCTACCCGCAGATATATCAGTAGTTCTTAGATCTGGTCTACTCTCATATACTTCGACTTTGAAACCTCTTTGCGCAAGTCTTAAAGCGAGTAAACTACCACATAAACCTGCTCCGATAATTAGTACTTTATCTTTTTTATTCATTCATTAAAAGTATTCTTTAAATATTCTTATAATCAAATTAATTATTATAAGGATAAAAATTATTGTTCCTGGAACGTATACATATTTTCTAATAGCCTTTTTCATTTTTTCTTCTTGCTTATTTTATATTTTTTTAATTACAAAAAACTAGACTAATAAGAAACCTTTTAATATTGAAACCATGCTATACAAATCTTCAAAAGAAGTATACATTGGCACTGGTGCACATCGTATTACATCTGGTTCTCGCCAATCTGTAATTATATGATTTTCTGTTAGTTTTTTATGCAAACTTTTATCCGCATTTTTAACTTGAAGAGACAATTGACAACCTCTTTCTTTTGGGTTTGACGGTGTTATAATTTTAATATTCTCAGAACCAATTTCATTAATTAAAAACTCAAAATAACCTGTCAGTTTCTCTGATTTATCTCTTAAAGCATCCATTCCAACTTCATCAAATAAATCTAAAGAGGCTTTTATGGCTGCCATAGATAGTATTGGCGGATTTGATAATTGCCAACCTTCTGCACCTTGCATCACATCAAAAGGCTGACGCATATTAAAGCGTGTTTCTTTATTGTGATTCCACCAACCTGCAAAACGTGGTAAATCTTTATTTTTCGCATGTTTTTCATGCACGAATAATCCGGCTAAACTTCCTGGACCAGAATTTAAATATTTATACGTACACCAAGCTGCAAAATCTACTCCTGAATCATGTAAATTAGGCTGAACATTTCCAGCTCCATGTGCTAAATCAATTCCGACAATACAGTTTTTTGAATGTCCTATTTCTGTAATTTTTTTGAGATCTAAAAACTGACCTGTGTAATAATTTACACCTCCAATTAATAATAACGCAATTTCATCACCTTGTTTAGAAACGATTTCTTCTAAATCTTCAATTCGTAATAATTGTTCGTCTTTTCTTGGTTTCCATTCGATAACATCATCGGCTGAGAAACCATGAAATTTTAATTGAGATTGAACGGCATATCTATCCGAAGGAAAAGCATCACTTTCAATGACAATCTTATATTTTGATTTGGTAGGTCTATAAAAAGACACCATCAACAAATGTAAATTGGTTGTTAATGTATTCATTATCACAACCTCGATTGGTTTTGCTCCAACAATTTTCGCCATTTTATCTGTTAATAATTCGTGGTAATCCAACCACGGATTCTTTGCTTCAAAATGACCTTCTACGCCTAAATTTGCCCAATCTTCTAATTCTTGATTGATATATTCTTTGGTTGATTTAGGCTGTAATCCCAGAGAGTTCCCTGTAAAGTATAGCCATTCATTTCCATTTTTGTCTTTAGGAATATGAAATAGATTTCGTAAATCTGAAAGCGGATCTTCTTTATCTTGCTGTTTAGCAAATGTTAACGAATTTTGATATTGCATCTAGAAAAAAATGATTTACCTCAAATATAAAACAATCCTACTGAGAATTCAATTATTAGACATAAATTCCTCAAATAAGCAGAAACTCTTCTATTAGTTTTTCAAATGATTATCTTCATTTTATAAAACAGTAATTTAGCAAAAAATCATTTCTAATGAAATTCCTAAAACATCTTTCTTTTTTATTGTTGATTGTTTTGATGTCTTGTAAAAACGACTCAAAAACAATTTCTGAATTAGAGAATATTCATTCATCAATTAAAACAATGTTTGCACCAGACAAACGCGTTGAATTATTTGACATTCAATTTAGCAACTTAAATGACCATCTAACTTTAAAAGGAGAAACGACCTCTAAAAAAGCATTTGGTATACTGTTAGATAGTTTGAATAATAGAAAAATTAAATTCACAAATAAAGTCCGTTTTTTACCAGATTCTGCTGTCGGAAATCAACAATTTGCAGTGGCAAGAAACTCTGTCATAAACATTCGTTCTAACCCAAAACATTCCGCTGAATTAGGCACGCAAGGTTTGTTAGGAATGTCTTTAAGAGTATTAGACAAAAAAGGTGACTTTTATAGAATTCAAACTCCTGACAACTATATTTCTTGGGTTGACAAAGGTGGAATTACACGAATGAATTCCACTGAAATTGATATTTGGAATCAAGCTAAAAAAATAATTTTTACCAAAAATTTTGGATATACGTATGTCGATAAAAGTGATAACTCAAATATTGTTTCTGATATAACTTTAGGAGGAGTTTTAAAGTACATTTCTGAAGATGACAAATTTTACGAAGTAGAATACCCTGACAATAGAAAGGGTTTCATTAGAAAAAAAGAAGGTGCTATTTACAATTCTTGGTTACAAAACTTAGTTGCTACTCAAGAAAATATTGAGTCTGTTTCTAAAACAATGGAAGGTTTTCCTTATCTATGGGGAGGAACATCCTCTAAAGGAATGGATTGTAGTGGCTTTACAAAAATGGTGTATTTAATGAACGGATTTATAATCCCTAGAGATGCTTCCCAACAAATAAATGCAGGAAAAACTGTAGATTATAATTTAGCTTTTGAAGGTTTAGAAAAAGGCGATTTACTTTTTTTTGGTAGAAAAGCAACATCCGATAAAAACCAAAGAGTAACGCATGTTGGTATTTGGTTAGGAAATAACAAAATGGAGTTTATTCATGCTTCTGGAAATGTACACGTCAATTCAATGGATGAAACAAAAAAGAACTATGATGAGTTTAATAAAAACAGATATTTAGGCAGCAAACGTTATTTAGGAGTTGAGGATGAGAAAATCATCAATTTAAAAAAGAAAATGAAGTTGTAATTCAACTTATTTAAACTAAGTTCTCACTATTATCAAGGAATTAATGATATCGTAAAATAAAAGCTATTCTTTTAATCAATAAATTGCATCATTCCTCGCAATTACAAAATGCACAAAAAAAGCCTTTCAAAAATTGAAAGGCTTTTTTTTATTGTAAATATGGCCTTTTAATACAGAACTCTAAACTTAATTGTTCCTTCTACGTTTCTTAACTTATCAATTACTTCTTTGTTGTACTCTTTATCTAAATCTGTAATTACATACCCAACTTTTGGATCTGTAGATAAATACTGACCTGTAATATTCAAATCATATTTGGCTAAAATCTTATTGATTTTTGCCATTACTCCTGGTACATTTTTATGAATATGTAAAAACCTGTGTGATTTTATTTGTCTTGGCAAACGGATATTCGGAAAATTCACAGCATCAACCGTGTTCCCAGAATTGATATACGCCATAATTTTACTAGGCACAAAATCTGCAATATCTCTTTGCGCTTCTTCTGTGCTTCCACCAACATGAGGTGTTAAAATTACGTTTGGCAATCCTTTTAACTCTGTATGAAAATCACCATTTTTTCTTGGTTCAGTAGGATACACATCAACGGCAGCACCTGCTATTTTCCCACTTTTTAAAGCATTTGCTAAAGCAATAATATCAACTACAAATCCACGAGAAAGATTTACGAAATGTGCACCATCTTTCATTTGTGATATTTCTTTTTCTCCGAAGAAATTTTTATTGGCAGCATTGTCATCAATATGTAAAGTAACGACATCAGAAAGTGCTAATAGATCTTCTAGTTTATCCACCTTAGTTGCATTTCCTAAAGCTAATTTATCTTCAACATCATAGTAAAAAACGTTCATTCCTAATGCTTCTGCTAATACAGATAATTGCTTACCAATATTACCATAACCAACAATTCCTAATTTTTTACCACGAACTTCTTTAGAACCTTCTGCTGTTTTATTCCACTGTCCATTATGTAATTCTGTACTTCGTTGAAAAACACTACGCATTAGCATGATAATTTCACCAATTGCCAACTCTACAACAGAACGTGTATTGCTATAAGGAGCATTAAAAACTACGATTCCTTTTTCTTTACAGGCTTCTAAATCAATTTGTTTTGTACCAATACAAAAGGCACTTACCACCATTAATTTTTCAGCGGCTTCCACGACTCTTTGTGTGACGTTTGTTTTAGAACGAATCCCTAAAACGTGTACATCTTTTATTTTTTCTATCAATTCGTCTTCAGACAAACTTTTAGATACGGTTTCTACCGTAAAACCATCTGTAGATAACTTTGTAAAAGCATCTGGATGTACGTTTTCTAATAATAGAATTTTAATTCTGTTCTTTGGGTATGAGATATTTCTTGGCAACTTGTTTATGTATAAAAATTCATCTAAATTCGGGGCAATATGGTCTGCGTTTTGGGTAGTTTTAAATCTTGAAACATTTTCTGTGTAAGCAAAAAACTTATCTGCTACACCAGCTTCACGTGTTACATAGTCACTATACCCATCACCAATAACTTGTATTTCTCCTTCTAGATTCATGTCTTTTAAACACTGTATTTTTCCATTGTGTTTAGAAAGTGGATTAGCAGCATCAAAACCAATAATTTTACCATCTTTTGCAAACTCAAAAGTATTTGCAAACACTTTTTCTGAAGGGATATTGTATTCTTTTACAATAGGATCTATAAATTCTTTAAATCCGCAAGATATAACATAAATATCGTTAGCAAAATCCTCAAAAAATTCTTTGTTGCTTTCTATGGATTTAGATACTTGTTTTTTTAAAGCGACAACTAAACCTGATAAATCAGATTCGTTTGCATTTAATAATTGAATTCTTCTTTCTAAAGATTCTGTAAAGGATATTTCGCCATCAATTCCTAAATTAGTAATATCAATTATTTCTTGAATAATTTCTTTTTTCTTAGGATTGTTTTGAAGCGTAATTTCCGCTAAAACGTCTAATGCCTCTACACGTGTTAATGTGCTATCAAAATCGAAAATATAATTTCTTTTTGTGGTACTCATTACTTCAAAATCTTGGTTAAATTTTAAGTCAGTAAATCTACAAATATCACAGGAAAACAAGAAGTTATTTGACAGTTTTATGATATCTATTTTATTTATTATAAATATTAAAGTACTTCACAAAAAAAACACTTTAAACTCTTAAAAATTATGAAATCCTAAAAGAAGCAGCCACCAAAAAATTGGAAGCGACTCTACCCAAAAAGAACTATAGTATTTAGATTGGTCTTTTTTTGCACGCATTAGGAACATAATCAAGAGAAAAAAGAAGATCATAAAGGGTGTTTTCAGCATCGCTGAAGAAGAAAACAAATACTCTAAAACTAATGATAATACGAGCAACATTAAACCAAGTTTTTTAGTCTTTTCTATCCCAATTTTCATAGGAATTGTTTGCAAAGAAATAGCATCATATTTTAGATCCCGAATATCAAAAGGTAAGACTAAAACGACTACAATTAAAAACCGTTGTAGCATCAAAGCAATAACACTTAGGGAGATTTCTTTGCCAGCGTCAACTATAGGGGTTATAACTGTATATCCTGCCCAAACGAAAGCTACTACTATAATTTTTAAATAACTTATTTGACGTAAATTTTTGTCAAATCCGCTTAAAAAAGGAACTGCGTACAAAAATGTAAGTAGTATAAAAGGAACCGTAAAAAGCAAGGTTGATATTGGGATTTGATACCCATAATAGCACATTGCTAAAAAGCAAAAGAGAGAAAATACTTGAATTATTTTTAAATTATTTGTTAAACTTCTATGATGCAATTTTGCAACACCCGCATATTTCACAAAATTATACCCAGTAATTGTTCCGAAGAAAATAAAATAATCTAAGTTATCATTATAAGAGAGTCCAAAATATTGTTCAGTGATTTTTACAAAAGCATAAACTGCTAAACCGACGTGAATACTCGCATTGATATAAAAATTGAATACTATTTTAAAAAACTTCATGAAACAAAAATAACCTTTCTGTTCATAACATCGATTTTTAGTTAATAATTAACATCATTTTATCCCTTTTCAGACAGTAATTAATTTATTTAATTCTTATTTTTGAACTGTCAAAAAAATAGCTTTTTTTGATCCATAGAAAACAATACTAAATCGATTGAAAACAATCGTTCACAAAACTAAATAAATGAATACAAATTTGTTTCAACTTAGACATATTGGCCCTAGTAATGCAGAGCAAGCAAAAATGCTGGCAACTATTAAAGCTAATAATTTAGAACAACTAATTAATGAAACTGTTCCTGATAATATTCTTTTAAAAAGCCCTTTAGACTTAGAACCTGCGATGAGCGAGTATGAGTACTTAGCACACATAAAAGAACTTTCAGAGAAAAACAAAGTTTATAAAAGTTACATCGGTTTAGGATATCATGAAGCAATTGTACCAAGTGTAATTCAACGTAATATTTTAGAAAATCCAGGCTGGTATACTGCATACACTCCTTATCAAGCAGAAATTGCACAAGGTAGATTAGAAGCGTTGTTAAA
>TARA_B110000046_G_scaffold36204_1_pt1 | contig 12961 bp, 11 predicted proteins | sample TARA_B110000046 | Tara Oceans TARA_B110000046 (sample SAMEA4397157) | marine metagenome | biome: Polar Biome; feature: [DCM] deep chlorophyll maximum layer (ENVO:01000326); material: water (ENVO:00002006), including particulate matter (ENVO:01000060) such as... | depth 40 m
TAAATCGAATTTTCCGTAAATTTCGCTTAAAATATTCAAAACATCAAAATTTATGGTTTAAAGTTTTAAATCTTGATGAAAACCAGCAACGCTAACGTTTTATGACTCTTAATTGTAATGGCCAACTCATTGACCTCAACACCCCAAAAGTAATGGGGATTTTAAATGTGACTCCCGACTCTTTTTATGATGGTGGACGATTTAAGGACGAAAAAAGCATGCTGATACAGGTTGAAAAACTATTAAAAGAAGGCGCTACGTTTATTGATATTGGCGCTTACAGTTCTCGCCCTGGAGCTGATTTTGTTTCTGAAGACGAAGAATTGAAACGGCTTATCCCGATTGTAACTTTAGTTCACAACACTTTTCCGCAGTGTCCTATTTCGATTGATAGTTTTAGAAGCCGCGTAATTAAAGTAGCTGTTGAGGCAGGCGCAGCGATGACTAATGATATTTCTGGCGGACAATTGGACCCTTTAATGTTTGAAACCGTTGGGACACTAGGGATTCCATATATTATGATGCACATGCGTGGTACCCCTCAAAATATGCAGCAAATGACAGACTACTCAGATGTAACTAGAGAGGTATTTACTTACTTTTCAGAGCGGATTCAATTGGCAAAAAAACACCATATAAAAGATATTATTATAGATTTAGGATTTGGATTCTCTAAAACTAAAGCCCAAAATTTTGAGCTTTTAGCAATGTTAGACTATTACACCCATTTACACCTTCCTATTTTAGCAGGTGTTTCCAGAAAATCCATGATTTATAAAACCTTAAACACCACAGCCGACAAAGCACTTAATGGCACTACAGCACTGCATATGGTAGCACTCCAAAAAGGCGCTAAACTCCTAAGAGTTCACGATGTGAAAGAAGCCATGGAATGTATTCAACTTCACGAGGCGCTTCAAAAATAGCGTTCATTTTATATTTATTATATTTATTAAAATTTTTCAGACCAAGTGGACATCTTTAGAGACTTATTAAACTTCAACATTCTAGATATTTTAGACATCATTTTAGTCGCTTTTTTGCTGTACTATGTTTATAAATTGATCAAAGGCACCGTCGCCATTAATATCTTTTTTGGTATTGTTATTTTTTACTTGTTTTATTTACTGGTTGATGTGTTGCAAATGCGCATGCTGAGCAATATTTTAGGGGGCTTTATGAGTGTAGGGATTATCGCTTTGATTGTCGTATTTCAACCTGAAATTCGGAAATTTCTCTTGATGATTGGCTCCACTAACCTGAGTAAAAGCGGATCTTTTATGAAACGATTTAGCTTTGTTAAAACAGAAAATGCAAATACATCTGATGCTGAAATAATTGTTAAGGCCTGTACCAAAATGGGCAGCAGTAAAACGGGAGCACTTATCGTGATTGAACGTAATAATAATTTAGATTTTTTGGTAGAAACTGGTGACGATATGGAAATCTCTGTAACACAACCTATATTAGAAAGTATCTTTTTTAAAAATAGCCCGCTTCATGATGGAGCTATTATAATTTCGAACAATGTGATTAAAGCAACTCGTGTAATTCTCCCAGTCAATAACGAAAAAAATATTCCGTCACGCTTTGGATTAAGACACCGGGCTGCGGTTGGAATTACAGAAAAAACTGATGCGCTTGCTCTTGTTGTTAGTGAAGAAACTGGACAAGTTTCCTATGTCAATAATGGAGCGTTTGTGATGTATTCTGATACGCAAGATTTAATTGAAAAAATCAAATCTGATCTCTCTTAGTATTAACTGTTTTTAGTCATAAATTGAGCATCATATAAATTCCTATAAGGCCCATTTTTATTTTTTAATAAGTCGTTATGAGTGCCTTTTTCTACAATTTCACCAGCTTCTAATACAATAATCATATCTGCTTTTTGGATGGTTGCCAAACGGTGTGCAATAACAATTGACGTTCTTCCTTGAGTGATTTTTTGAGTCGCCTCTTGAATGAGTTGTTCGGCATAAGAATCTATTGACGCGGTAGCCTCATCCAAAATAAGAATTTTTGGGTTGATAACATAAGCTCTTAAAAACGAAATTAATTGACGTTGACCTGACGACAACATGACCCCTCTTTCTTTAACATTATAATGGTAGCCGTTTGGTAAACTCATTATAAAATCATGAATACCAATATCTTTAGCAGCGGCTTCAACTTGAGCCTCTGTTATTGATGGATTTTTGAGGGTAATATTATTAAAGATTGTATCTGCAAACAAAAACACGTCTTGAAGAACAACGGCGATATTTTGCCTTAAATTTTTAACCGTAATTGATTTTATGTCTTTAGAATCAATTGTAATTTTTCCAGAATTGATATCATACAAGCGATTCAATAGATTGATAATCGTAGACTTCCCTGCACCTGTAGAGCCTACAATTGCGATTGTATCCCCAGCATTCACCTTAAAAGACACGCCTTTTAAAACGGGTTCGTTATCTACATAAGAGAATTTCACGTTTTTAAACTCTAAGTTGCCTTTAATATTTTCAAGAATGCCATCGCCATGATCTTGAATATTAGACGTTGTGTCCAACACTTTAAATACACGATCTGCAGCAACCATTCCCATTTGAAGTGTATTAAATTTATTAGCAATCTGATTCAAAGGTCTAAACATCATCGGTACCATCATTATGAAAGCCGTTAAATCTCCAATTGAAGCGGTCTGATCTAGGATTGTATTCAAACCTCCCAACCAAATGACAGCGCCTAAAGTAACGGAAGACAACAAATCAGCAATGGGGAAAAACACAGAGTTATACCATACGGTTTTAATCCATCCTTTCTTGTGACGATCGTTTATTGCTCTAAAGTTTTCGGACTCTATCGATTCTCTAGCAAATATTTGAACGATTTTCATACCTGTGATGCGTTCCTGAACAAAAGAATTTAGATTAGACACTTCGGTACGCACATCTTCAAATGCTTTTTTCATGTATTTTTGAAATATTTTAGTCGCAATCAAAACAATTGGAAGTGTAAAAAAGACAATCACACTCAATCGCCAATTCATATAAAACATCACAGCGCCCACTACACTCATTTTTAGAATATCACTAAAAATCATAAAAAGGCCTTCTCCAAAAATATCGGCAATACGTTCCATATCCGTCACCGTTCTGGTAATCAATACGCCTACAGAGGAGTTGTCAAAATATTTCATTTTAAACGCGAGGATATGATTAAAAAGTTTAATCCTAATATCTCTTACTACCGACTGACCTAACCAGCTTGCATAATATATAAACAATAAATTACAAGTAACTTCTAAAATTAAAAGTACTAGCATTGCCAGAATATAGTTTAAAAAGCCTGGTTCAAACTTTTTTTCGATGTTTTGATCTATGGCTAACTGTAAAACTTTTGGGCGGAGTGCGCCAAAAATTGCCAACCCAATAACAGTCGTTAATGCGAGTACAAAAAACCCTCTGTACGGTTTGATATACTTAAGCAACCTTTTAAACAGCTGCGCATCAAAAACTTTGCTTTTAGGCTTCTTAGTGGACATAAATTGATTTTGGATATTCTATATTAATTAGATACAGTCCTTGGGCTGGTGCTGATGTGCCTGCATTGGATCTGTTTTTTGAAGCAATAATTTCATGAAATTCTTCAAGCGTTCTTTTCTTAGCGCCCACTTCAATCATAGTTCCTACAATGGCACGCACCATATTTCTTAGAAAACGATCTGCTTTAATTTTAAAAATAAGCGTGTTTTTATCTAATTCCCACTGTGCACCCATAATAGTACAGTTATAGGTTTTTACATCGGTTTTAACCTTAGAAAAACATTGGAAATCGGTGTGTTTAAATAATATTTGAGCGGCTTGATTCATCAAATCAATATCCAACGGAAGGGTATATGTGTGTGCGTTTAGATAATTAAATGCATCCTTAGTTCTGGATATTCTATAGATATACATTCGACTCAGGGCATCAAAACGGGCATGAATTTCAGGGAGTACTTCCTTTATGGTGTTTATGTGAATGTCTTTTGGAAGCAATACGTTAAGCTTATAGACGATATCTTTGACGTCTATTTTTGTGTCGATATCAAAATGTGCAACCATTTGTTTGGCATGAACTCCTGTATCGGTACGTCCTGCACCCATACAATCCAATGGGGTTCTTAACACCGTACTTAGGGCGTGATTGAGCTCCGCTTGTACCGTGGTAACGTCGGGTTGAATTTGCCAGCCATGATAGGCACGACCATTATAAGATAAATCAATAAAATATCTCAAGCTTATTTGATACTTTTGTAGTTAGAACCTCAAAGATAAATAGACTTTAGCATTAATAGCTTTCACATTAACATTTTCTAATGACAAAAATTTTATTACTCTCAGACACGCACAGTTATATGGGAGAAGAGATTCTTAAACACGTAAAACAGGCTGACGAAGTTTGGCATGCAGGAGATATTGGAGATCTAAAAGTTACAGATGCCATTAAAAGGTTAAAACCTTTACGCGCTGTTTATGGTAATATCGACAATGCGGAAGCACGTTTAGAATTCCCTGAGCATTTAAAATTTAGGTGTGAAGGTGTAAAGGTATGGATTACACATATTGGGGGCTACCCAGGACGGTATGCGCCGGCGGTAAGAGACATGATAAAAATACACACGCCAAATTTATTTATTTGTGGACATTCACACATATTAAAAGTGATGAATGACAAAAAACTCAACTTGCTCCACATGAACCCTGGAGCAGCAGGAACGTATGGAATCCAAAAAGTTAGAACCTTGTTACGATTTGAAATTTCGGGTGAAAAGATTCAAAATCTTGAAGTCATAGAATTTAAAAAAAAGTCATAAAAAACCCCGAGAAATCTCAGGGTTTTTTGCGCACTAATAATACTAAAATCGTAAGTTTATCTCAACCGATCTACTGATTTTACAAGCGCTTCATCCTTTTTTATGGCCTTATTGGCTAACACCAATAATACGATAGACAAAATAGGAAGCAGCAACCCAATACCTTTCTCAGAATTCGCAGTTTCTCCAGATACAGTTAGCAATCGATATACAAATAATCCTAGTAAAATTAAGTTTAATATGATATTTAAACGCCCCAGCACAAATTGAGTCTGTCGTGTTTTAAATAAAAAAATAGAGATCAACGATAACACCGCTGATGCTAAAAATAAGATCATATATTCCGTGGATTCAAACGCAAACTCAAGAGTGTCACCTGTGCCACGCAAGGACAGGTATTGCGGCAAAACGCTTGCGCATACCATAGCAAATAATAAGTATAATGTTTGAATTCTTTGAAGCATTCTCGTTATAATGAGGAGCAAAAATAATAGTTTCTTTTTTATTACATCTATAAAAAGTTTAAAAATAAAGTTGTATAATTGCATATATAATAGCGAGAACATACTTAATTCGCTTTATCCAATTTGTAATAGAAATTACTTCTTCATAAAATCATTCCAACACTTAGACCTTTAATTTTTTAAGGGATTTGAAAAATAACTATCATAGATAATGTTTGAAATTTCACAACTAAAAGAAAAAAAACTTCCTGAATTACAAGAAATTGCCAAAAAACTCAATGTTCCAAAATTCAAAAGTTTAAAAAAAATTGATCTTGTATACCAAATACTAGATTTACAGGCTGCTAATCCAACGATGGTTACGCCAAACGTAACCCCTGCAGCAGCATCAAAAACACCAAGACCTAGAAGAGAACGCATCTCTAAACCTAAAGAAGCGAATCCTAAGCCTTTGGCTCAAAATGCTAACAGCTCAGTAACTACTGAAGCGAAACCCGTTGCAAAAGTAGAGTCAAAAAAAGAAACGAGTTCTGATCATAACTCAGCAACACCTAGTGCTGAAATCAAAACTGAAATCAAAACTGAAACGAAGACGGAGACTAACGCAGAATCGAAGCCAGAGTCTAAGAATAAACCAAAGCCTCAAAAACAGAAAAATCAAAACCCGAATCAAAACCCGAATTCGAAACAAAATCCAAATCAAAACCCGAATTCTAAACATCCGAATCAAAAACAAGGTAATAACGGGAATAAAGATACCCGAAACCGTTATAAAGAACCTGATTTTGAATTTGACGCTATCATTGAAAGTGAAGGTGTATTGGACGTGATGCAAGATGGTTATGGTTTCTTAAGATCTTCGGATTACAATTACCTTTCATCTCCAGATGATATTTATGTATCTCAATCTCAAATTCGTTTATTTGGATTGAAAAATGGAGATACCGTTTTAGGACATGTTCGCCCTCCAAAAGAAGGTGAAAAATATTTCCCGCTTATTAGAGTAAGTAAAATCAACGGATTGGACCCTAAAGCGGTTAGAGATCGTGTAGCGTTTGAACATTTAACGCCTCTTTTTCCAAAAGAAAAATTCAATATTGCTGAAAAACAAAGTACAATTTCTACTCGAATTATGGACTTGTTTTCCCCGATTGGAAAAGGCCAACGTGGTATGATTGTTTCACAACCAAAAACAGGTAAAACAATGCTTCTTAAGGATGTTGCTAACGGAATTGCAGCTAACCACCCAGAAGTATATCAAATGATTTTACTGATTGATGAACGTCCTGAAGAAGTTACAGACATGCAACGTAATGTTCGTGGCGAAGTGATTGCTTCTACGTTTGACAAAGAAGCACATGAGCACGTAAAAATTGCTAATATCGTTTTAGAAAAAGCAAAACGTCTTGTAGAATGTGGCTATGATGTGGTGATTCTTTTAGATTCAATTACTCGTTTAGCTCGTGCCTATAATACAGTTCAGCCTGCATCTGGAAAGATTTTGAGTGGTGGTGTAGATGCAAATGCGCTTCACAAACCAAAACGTTTTTTTGGTGCAGCTCGAAATATAGAAAATGGAGGCTCTCTTACAATTATTGCAACGGCATTGACTGAAACAGGATCTAAAATGGACGAAGTTATCTTTGAAGAATTTAAAGGAACAGGAAATATGGAGCTTCAGTTGGATCGTAAAATATCGAACCGTCGTATCTTCCCTGCTATTGATCTTACCTCTTCTAGTACACGTAGAGACGATTTATTATTAGATGAAAAAACCATTAAAAGAATGTGGGTAATGCGAAAATATCTTGCAGACATGAACCCTGTAGAAGCGATGGAGTTTATCAACGATCGTTTTAGACAAACCCGTAATAACGAGGAGTTTTTAATCTCGATGAATGGGTAATTAGATATTCATTTTTAATGCATACAAAAAGCCTCTCGAAATCGAGAGGCTTTTTTTGTGGGGATATAATAGACTATTTAAAATAAGACAGTAAACCCGCCTTTTTAGAAGCGGACACCATAATTTCTTTGCTATTACTAAGCACTACACTACCTCCTTTTCCTTTTTTGTACTTGATAATTTCATTCACGTTTACTAAATAAGATTTATGCACTCTCGCAAAATTAGACCCTGCTAAAGCCGTTTCAAAATATTTTAAAGTCTTGCTTACAAGTTTTTTCTTATTCGTATTTAAATAGATTTCGGTGTAGTTATCATCAGCTTTGCAATAGAGAATATCCTGCGTATTTAGAACCTCAAAACCATCTTGCTGTGGAATGGTTATTTTGCCATTGACGGTCGGTGTTTTGGGAACTAAAACCTGATTTTGAAGTGCGGTTTCTTTCGTTTTTATAGCTACTACATAGGCAACTGCTTTAATAAGCTCATCAATAGAAATAGGTTTCATTAGATAATAGGCGGCGTGAGCATTTAAGGCATCTATGGCATACTGGTTGTAAGCCGTAACAAAAACAGTTTCAAAACTGCGGTCATCCACCTTGTCTAGCAAATCAAAGGCATTGCCATAGGGCATTTCAACATCTAAAAAAACAATATCTAAATTGCCATGTTGTTTGATGTGTTCTAAACCTTCATTGACATTTGCAGCCTCCCCCAAAACAGTCACATCAGGGCAGTATTTTTTAAGGTAATTATTTAAAATTTCTCGGCTTGTTTTTTCGTCCTCAACAATAATGGCGTTTAGGGTCATGATTTTAATCTTTTTTTAAGGTCACTACAACTTTAGTGCCTGAATGCTCCTTTTTCTGGTAATCCTCAATAAAAACAGCTACTTTGTCTTTATACATCGCGTTCAAAATACGAACACGTTTTTTAATATTACCCATACCTTTCGAATTTTGTTTCTGTTGATTTTCGGTTTTTAAGGCTTTAGATTTTGTCCTGCCAATGCCATCATCAATGATTGTAATGCTTATTTCATGGTCTGTTTTCTGAGTGATAGTAATTGCTAACAATCCTTTTTCAGATTTGTACCGCAGACCATGCCAAACCGCATTTTCGATATACGGCTGCAACAACATGGGCGGAATATGAAATTCATTAATCTTTACATGCTCATCAATGGAGATTGTATAGTCAAAAGTATCTTTAAATCTAAAATGCTCTAATTTCGTGTAAAGAGTTATCAGTTCTATTTCTTTTTCTAAAGGGATAAAATTTTCTTCACTATTTTCTAAAACCGCACGCATGAGTTGAGAAAAATCAGATAAATATTTATTTGCAGCACGCTCATCACTCATCGCTATAAAACTGTTTACAGAGTTTAACGCATTAAAAATAAAGTGCGGATTCATCTGACTTCTCAACGACTTTAAGTCCAATAAGTTATTGGCCAATTTTTGTTGTTTAATGTATTTAAACATAAAATAGGCAATAATTAGAAGTAATAACACACCTCCAAACAACGAATAAATAATGAGTTTTTGACGCTTGTTTTGTTCCGATGTCAGTTCATAATTACTTTTCGAAAGTTGACGATCTGTTTCTAAGCTAGAAATTCGACTTTGTTGATTTATGATATCCTTGTTAAACCTATTGGCTTGTAGAATATCCTGCTCCATTTTCACATAAAGCTTGTCAACCAGTTTCACATACTGCTGATAGGTAACTAATGCTTTGTTGTAATCGCCAATTCCACTATACACTTCTGAAAGCTTGCGCGTGGCATCTTTTTGAACGGTAATGTCTTTTTTACTATCCGCCTCTTTTATACTTTCTTCAAGGTATGGAATGGCATCGTCATAATTTTCTTGTAAAACATAGGCATTCCCTATTTTATAGTTTTGTTGCTGAACGCTTATAGCGCTACTATTTGCCGTGATGATTTCTTCAGCTCTAGGAGCGTTCTCCAGATCCTTTAGCGCAGCTTTTCGAAGCTCGATTTCATCTGCATATAACTTATTTTTATTTTGAAAATCGGCAACTTTCACTTTTTCGCGTAAAGATCGATTGCTGTTTTCTTTACCTGCTAAATCCAATGCATTTGAATAAAACCCTTGTGCTTCTTCCAAATCTCCACTTGCCGCATACACTTCTGCGAGTTTAGAGTTTAAATCCGTTATTTTTGGTGTAATTAAATGCTTTTGAGCGTCTTGAAGACCTTGCTGGTAACTGGCCACCGCAGCGTCAAAATTACTGATGGATTTATACACATCCCCCATACCTTCATACATTTCTACTTTTTGATAATTAGAAAGCTCACTTACATCAATCGCTGCATATCCCACTAAACTTTCTTGATAGTTTTTATTCAATCTCAAAGCGTTTGCTAATTTCAATTTTGTAGAAATCGAACTGTTATTTTGTAAACTAATCTCATAATTGGCAACTGCAAGATCAAATTGATTCCAGTACGTATAGACATCTGCCAAGGTTTCATACGCCTCAGAATTTTGTTTGTTCGATATGTTTTGTGACAAGGCTTCAGTAATGAATTGCATGCTCTTTTCGGCGTCAAATTTCATGTTCACCGTTGCAGAATCCATCAACGAGATAAAGGAAGGCACTTGCTCCAGCTTGGATTTTTTTAAACTTGGTTTATAATACGATTGCTGCTGCTCTAAATCTATTCTAATGGTTTCATCATTCTGAATAGAATAATAAACAGTTTCGTAATCTTTATATCGTATGCTTAATTCATCGCCTTTTTTAGCTTGAATTTGAAATACTCCAGAACTATCGGTCGTTGTGTATTGACCGCCATTAACCTCAACATTCACTTGCGGAATAGGGGTTGTAGAATTCTTTTTATATACAGCGCCTTGAATCGTAAAAACAGCTTGGTTATTCTTAATTTCAGGTGAAGATTGAAGTGCTTGTGAAAACAATAAATCCCCTTGAATTGAGAGTATCAAACAAATACTATATTTTATAAAGCTGTTCATGTATACATTTTAACAGGGTAAACTTACACACTTTAATTGAAACTTAAAAATGAGATTCATTAAGTCTGATGATTTTAATCGCCTAAAACTCCACTTCGCTAAACGAAACACCCTTTTCACGCATTGGTATCGACTGTTTACGCATTGTGGGTTTTTTAAGAAAAGAGTTGACCCTAAGTTTACCATGAATTTAAATACTTTATATCATGAAAAAACACCTCTACCTACTCCTGCTATTAACAAGTGTCTTAGCTTCTGCTCAAACAAAAGGAAATGCACTTAATTTTTCTGATTTGGGCAATGCCACTATTTATGGAAATCAGATTCGGAATTTTGAACAACAAAATTTAATTCCAAGTCCTGTAATAACATTAGATGTGAAAGCCTTGAGTAATGTCCTAGCAGAATCTTATACCGCAGTTTTTAATGTAATTCAAATTGGCAAAACCACTGTAGAAACCAATAACTTAATGAAAGAACGCATAGTGAAAGTTAAGAATTAATTATTAGCTAAGGGAGTTCTTGAAAAAGATTTTGTAATCGACGTCATTTCATTTGTTCCTGTTTATGAAACGATCATTGAGAAAAAGCTGTTCAGCAAAAAATATAATGAAGTGCCTAAAGGTTTTGAATTACAACAAAACATTCATATAAAATTTACAAAAGTAAATCAGTTTGAAGATATTCTTTCTATTTGTGCTGAAAACGAAATATACAATTTAGCGAAATTCGATTATTTTATTGAGGACATTAAAGCCGTTTATAAAAATTTACGTGTTGAAATCCTTAAAATACTAAAAGAAAAACAACAGTTCTATAAGGACTTAGGTTTCGATTTAAAAATTTATACCCCTACAATCGCAGATACTAAACACTGCTATTTCCCTAAAGAATTTTATGAAAGCTACCAAGCTTTCCATAGTATTTCTATAGAAGCTCTAAAAAAGAAACAAGGCTTATCTGCAGTTAAAAAACAAACTTCATATTACTATGATCCTATTTCTTTTAAAGACTATGATGTAGTAATTAATCCCTCAATTGTTGAACCTGTCATTCAAATTGGCATGGAAATTAAAGTTCAATACACTAAAAAACCAGAGAAAATAGAACCTATTGAAAAAGAAGTTATTACTAATAAATACTTCATTATTTCTGATGATGGAGCAGTTAATGTAAAAGAATTGAAATTAAATAATTAAAATCTATGAAAATCATGAAAACATCCTTTAAATTATTAGTGCTAAGTCTATTGACTTTTAGCCTTTCGTGTAATGCCAAAACATCTAAAAAATGTAATGTTAAAACAGCACATGCCGCCGCTGTTTTAGGAGTCCAAAACGAACTTCCTAAAAAGAAACAATTCATAAAAGTCGCTATTCTATTGGATACCAGTAATAGTATGGACGGCCTGATCGACCAGGCTAAAGCCCAACTTTGGGAAGTGGTTAATGAATTGTCGTATGCCCATTGTGGAACCGACAGACCAAGTCTAGAAATCTCTATTTATGAATATGGAAACGATAATCTAAATGCCGATGAAGGCTATATCCGTCAGGTGTTACAGTTTAGTGATGATCTCGATGAAATTTCAAAACAGCTATTTTCGTTAACAACCAATGGAGGAAGTGAATTTTGTGGACAAGCTATACAAACTTCCTTAAATCAGCTGAAATGGGGAACTAATCCTGATGATCTGAAACTCATTTTCATTGCCGGTAATGAGCCTTTTACACAAGGTGAAATACCCTATGCTGATGCCGCAGCCAATGCCAAAGAAAAAGACATTAGTATTAACACCATTTTTTGTGGCGACTATAATCAAGGTGTTTCTTCGTATTGGAAAGACGGTGCAGATCTTACCAACGGAAACTACATAGCGATAAACGCAAATAAAGCAACTGTACATGTAGCATCTCCTTATGACGATAGAATCTTACAACTGAATATTCGCTTAAATGGGACTTATGTGTCTTATGGCAGTAAGGGTCGTGAAAAAAAGGAAAGCCAAAAAGATCAAGACAATAATGCGCTCGGCTATAGCGCGGCCAATGCCGTTAGTAGAACCATTAGCAAAAGTTCGCATTTGTATAAAAATTCATCTTGGGATTTGGTAGATGCAGAAGAAAGCGAAAATTTTGATTACAAAAACTTAAAACCAGCCGCCTTACCAGAAGTGTTGAAAGGAAAATCAACTCCTGAAATTAAGAAGTATTTAGAGACAAAGCGAAAGGAACGTGAGGAAATTCAGAATGAAATTCAAGAGCTAAACACCCAACGTAAGGTGTACATTTCTAAACAAAAAACGGATACCAATGGTTTAGAAAATGCCATGACAGAAGCTATAAAAACACAGGCTAAACGTAAAAACTATACGTGGAAATAAGTGTTTAAGCGTAATTTATATACAAAAAATCCTGTGAAGCGACGCTTCACAGGATTTTTAATTATATGCTATAACTAAAGTTAACTTGTATCGGTTAACAAAGAATAGTTTTTATAGTGCTGCAACAAATTTAGACAAACCAGACTTAAGGTTCGCCGCTTTGTTGTTATGAATGATATTGTTTTTGGCTAGCTTATCAATCATTGAAGACACTGCAGAAAACGATTTTTGAGCTTCTTTCTTATCAGTTATTTCACGCAAACTTTTGATTGCATTACGTGTCGTTTTGTGCTGATACTTGTTGAGCACACGTTTTGACTCGTTACTTCTAATTCTTTTTAAAGCTGACTTATGATTTGC
>TARA_B110000046_G_scaffold176650_1_pt1 | contig 12922 bp, 6 predicted proteins | sample TARA_B110000046 | Tara Oceans TARA_B110000046 (sample SAMEA4397157) | marine metagenome | biome: Polar Biome; feature: [DCM] deep chlorophyll maximum layer (ENVO:01000326); material: water (ENVO:00002006), including particulate matter (ENVO:01000060) such as... | depth 40 m
TCTGCATTTACAGGAGCACTTCCATCTTTTTGAATAATAATACCATTTACACCAGTGCATTCTGCAGTTCTTATAATAGCTCCAAAATTACGTACATCAGAAAGCTGATCTAATAATAAAAATAAAGGTACTTTATTACTTTCTAAAGTTTGTTCTATAAGTTCTTCTAAATCATGAAATTCTACAGGAGATATTTGAGCAACAGCACCCTGGTGGTTTCCGTTTTTAGACAAACGATTTAACTTCTCTATGGGAACCAAACTTGTAGTGATCCCTTTTTCTTTTATCAGTTTATTTAACTCATAAAAAAGAGAACCACGCAATTCTTTTTGAAGGTATATTTTGTTGAGTGTAGAGCCCGATTCTATCGCTTCTATGATGGCTCTAAGGCCAAAAATATTTGTCAATGCATTATCCATTTTGCAAATGTAGATTAAAATAATGAGCAAAAAAAAACCATCTCTGAAAGAGATGGTTTTATATATAAAATTTAGCTTATGGCAAGGTAAATGTATCTTGGACACCAGCGCCGTATACTCCGTCAGTACTAAATAAAACTGCACCACCAGAGGTTATAGAAACTGCACCAGCACCATCGGCATACTGATCATATATTGTAAATGTATACGTATCACTTTCCAAGCATAAAGGAACATTAATATTTGATCCCGTTTCGTATCCATCGTAAGCCCCATAGGCTCCATCTGCACTTTCAGCGACTACCACTCCATTTGAATTTTCTAAAACCCAATAGACTTCCTCTGGGTATGGATCAAATACAATGTTAATATTTACATCATTAAAAGGACATACTTGCCTTACATCGAAGGTAAGGTTAGCACCAACATACAGCCCTTCTTTTGAAACTAAACCGATGGTTAAAGTTTCACCGTCAGCGCCAATATTTATATCTGAAATTGTTACTGATAGTTCACCTACATTAGAATTTGCTGGAATTGTAAATGAGGTGGGTACTGTGTAAGAAGTTTCATCAGCTGAAGTTTCTTCTGATACAACAACAACGTCTACTGTTCTCGCGGATGCGGATATTGTAGATGCATATATGGCGATTGTATTTGTGTTTTCACCATCAATATCAACTCCAAAGCTATAAGCATTAGCTTCAAAGCTAACATGATTCAAGGTAGGAGTTCCTACTGCGTTTTCCTCACAACTAGTCATCAAAACCAAAGGTAGTGCTAGTAGTAAAAGGTATATTATTTTTTTCTTCATTGTGAATGTTTTTTAAATTATTATGGATAAAAATATAAATTTTAGTATACCTCTTTACTAAAAAGGCATACTAAAATAATTATCTATTTTCGTTTACGCTATCAGTTATATTGTCATTTGCATCTATTTCAGCTTGAGGTACTTTCAAGAAAAATCTTTTATCATCTGCTTCTAAACTAGAAGCTCCTGTAAGTCTTTGATTTCCTGTTCTTGTGATGCCTTTTCTATATCTCTTCGCATCAAACCATTCAACTCCTATTTCAGCATAAAGTTCTTTACGTCTTTCTACTAGAATTTCATCTAAGAGTGCTTGTCCAATATTCGTTGATTTTGTTGCGGTAGCATCTCTCTTAGATTGTAAAGCAAAAAGCAGAGTGTGCGCTCCAGTTATATCTCCATTGTGATATTTTGCTTCTGCTTCCACCAATAACATTTCTGCTGTCCTAATTATTGGATGATCAGAGTCAAAATTAAAACTAAATTTATTTGATATGTAATTTCTGTAATCCGTTTCAGGAACAGCATATCCCTCAGAAAATGTATTTCTAATGTCAGAGGGTGAAAATAAAGCTACAAAATCATTGTTGAAAAATGTTGCTACGTAAGACAATACTGAATGATCAGCATGCGCGTGAGGCGCACCCCAATAATAATTAGATTGGTCTAAAGATTGAGCACTTCCCCAAATCCACTCGGAATCAGCAATACTATTAAAGCCAGTAGTATAATTGTTGTTCAAGATACTATTAGGAGTTCCTCCTCCATATGCTTTTTTGGCAGCATCTTCCGCTCCAGTCCAATTACCCATAGTTTGGTAAACTCTAGCCAATATTCCATAAGCTACATTTTGATTGATGTAAGATTTTGCAAGTCTATCCGAAGTTAAATTCGTAGTTGCATAGCTTAGATCTTCTAAAATTAATGCATACATTTCAGTTAGTGTACTCATTGGATTTCCTTCTGTAGCAACTTCCGTATAGATTGGAGGTGCGGGCAATGAAGCATCGTATGAATAAGTATGTTGAAATTCCATTGCTAATTGAAAATAGAAAAATGCACGAAGCGCTTTTCCTTGACCAATAATTTCCTTTTTATCTATATCAGATAATTCAGAAGTTTCCGCCCCAATAATTAGGTTGTTGGCTTGATTGATCATATAATAAGGATAGTTCCATGAAAATCCAACACGTCTGTATGTTGGCTCTCTATTCTCATTTTCATAATCAAACGAAAACCAAGTAGCTCTTTGGATAATATCATTTCCCTTTACAGTTCTCGCATAATAGATTGAGTTTACTCCTGCAGCATCAGTTGCAGTGAACTGAGATCTAAAGTTTCTCATGATTCCGGATACAAATGCATTAGCTCCTTCTCTAGAACCAAAAATTACACTAGATGTAACAGCATCTGTTGGTTGAGGGTCATTTAAAAATTCTTCATTACAACTTATTAAAGAACAAGTCATGAACAATAGTAATAACAAGTTTAAATTATTTTTTTTCATTTTGTGAGTTTTTAAAATTCTAAATTAATCCCCAAAGAGAATATTCTTTGATTGAAAGATCTATTGTTGGTAGTTCCTGATATACTTTGCTCAGGATCAATTCCTTTATGAGATTGAACCGTTACTAAATTATCACCTTGGAAATAAAGTCTAAGTTTGCTTAATCCAATGTTTTCAATGGTATTTAGAGGCACGTTATATCCAAAAGTTAATGCTTTTAACCTCAAGTAATCATTTTTAAATAAAAATCTTGTTGATGTTGAGTTAAAATCATTCTGACTGTTTTGAAGACGAGGAACATTAGAAACATCACCTGGGTTTTGCCATCTATTATCTAAGTCAACAGAACCTGCGCCACCCAATGTTTCAAAACCACCCATTAGGCCAGCGTAAGTAGAATCATATATATACCCACCAACACTAAAGTTCATCAGTACGTTTAGGTCAAAATCACCATAACTAAATGTATTTGTGATTCCTCCTTCAAAATCTGGCAATGACTCTTTACCAGTTGCATAACGAGTAGCATCTGCATACACATCTGTGACTAATTTAGTTCCAGTAGGCTCCCCATCAGCATCTAATTGGTCTTTAAACCAAAGTGCTTTTCCATTTGATGAATCAACTCCAGCATACTCTCTTATAAAGAATTCGTATAGGGACGTACCAACTTCCCATCTTTTTGTTCCGTTTATAAAAGATTCCTGTGTTAACTCTGTAATTTCATTTTTAGTCGCTGTAATATTAAAACTCGTGTTCCATTGAAATTTATTTTTTTCAATGTTTTTAGTCCTTAATTCAAATTCTATACCAGAATTTTTTATGGCACCTACATTCGTTGTAATACTTGTATTTCCTGTAGAACCAGGTAATGGCTTATTGTAAATTAAATCTATTGATTCTTTTTCGAAATAGGTAATACTACCATTTATTCTGTTGTTTAAAAACCCAAAATCTAAACCTGTATTAAACGAAGCAGTCTTCTCCCAAGATAATAATGGATCACTTACGGCACCTAGTATAACACCAGTTTGTGTTAATTCATTATAACCTGTTTCAAATAACGACAGGTATGGGAAGTATCCAATACCTCTATTATTTCCTAATTCACCATAAGATGCACTGAGCTTCAAATAGTTTAACACAGAGTTCCCTTCTAAGAAATTTTCCTTAGAAATTAACCAAGCACCACCTACAGAATAAAAATCTCCAAATCTAGTTTCTTTTGAGAATCTAGAAGAGCCATCACGTCTGTATGAACCTTCAATAAAATATTTGGTAGCATAATTGTAAGAAACGCGTCCTAAATAACTTTCTAACCTTTCTTCACTTACGTAACCTCCAACTCCTTCTGGTGTAGTACTACCGTTTAATACTTTTACGTTAGGTAAGAATCCAACACCTTGGGCACTAAGCGCATCAACTTTAAATTTATATGCTTCTTGTATTACGCTAGCTGAAACATTATGATTATTGTAAAAAGTCTTATCAAAATTTAAAGAATTAATAAGATTTAAAGTAGTTGTTACATTTCTTGATTGAGAAACACGACCACCTACGTTTGCGGCATAACCGAATTCATTATTAACATATTGATAGCTATCAAACAAAACTTTTTCAAAACCTAAGGTAGTCTTGAAGTTAAGATTGTCTGAGAATTTCACCTGAACATTACCGTTTGCTTGTATATTGTCTCTATTGTTTACGTTAGTGTAATTAAACAACGCACCATATGCATTTTCACCTTCTAAACTTGGTCTTACGCCATTTGTTGTTTGAGCAGCATTACCATAATCAAAAATTGGTTGTCCAAAATTATCATTTATTAATACACCGTTTTCATCTCTTCTATACAAAGGGTATATTGAAGATACACTAGTTGTCCATTGAACGGCTGATTGGTATGAGGAACCTGATTGCGTTGGATTATTTTGCTTCGATGTTGAATATGAAGTGTTAAATCCAATTTTTAACCAGTCTTTTAGATATGAAGTCATATTCAATCTTGTTGTTACTCTCTCAAAATCAGATTCTGAAATACTACCTTGCTGATCTAAATAATTTACTGAGAAAAAATATGTGGATGAATCAGAACCCCCTGATGCAGTAAGTCCGTGTTCTTTTCTAATCGCAGCTTCATTAAATAGTAAACTAGCCCAATCTGTTTCCCATAATTTATTACTGGTCACTAAATCTCCGTTTACATCAACTGGATTAGGTACTGACGGACCGTAAGGGTTGTAACCAAAACCATTAATTAAAGAATTAGATGCGTTTTGAGCTGCAGTTGTAGGGTCAAGATTATTGACATATACTTCAGCATTTTTAATAGCTTCCCAACTGAACATCATTTGATCATCAGTATTTAAAAGTTCATGTTGTCTTACTGCTTGATTAGCAAAACCTGTTGAAGACCTTAAAGTTATTTTAGTTGGAGCATTTATTTTTCCTTTCTTGGTATTTATCAAAATAACTCCATTTGCACCTCGAGAACCATACAAAGCAGTTGAAGAAGCATCTTTAAGAACATTCATAGATTGAATCTGATCTGCACTTATGGAATTAATATTTCCATTGTAAGGCGTGCCATCTAAAATAATTAATGGAGAAGCATCTGCATTAATCGATCCTATTCCTCTAATCCTTATAGTTGGATTTTCTCCAGGTTGACCACCAGCAGAAATAATGTTGACACCGGATACGGTTCCTTGTAATGCATTTGTTACAGAAACTAATTGTTGTTTTTCTATAACTTCATTAGATACTACCGCAACTGACCCTACAATAGATTCTTTTGTCTGAGTACCATAAGCTACGACAATAACTTCGTCAAGACTACTCGAATCTTCTTCCATTTTGACATTAATAGTTATAGAATTACTTGTTTTTCTTTCGGTTACTTTATAGCCAAGATATCTAAATACTAATACAGCACCTGTATTTACTTTGATCGAATACTTCCCATCAAAATCAGTTTCTGTACCTTTTGTACTACCTTTTATTATAACACTTACTCCTGGCAATACACCCGAACTATCGGATACTGTCCCTGAAATAGTACTTTCCTGTGCAAATGATATGTGCACTACTAACGCCAGAAAAAGCGTTAAAATTCCATTAAACTTTGTTTTCATTTTTTGATTATTTGAATTAGTTGCTACAAACATATTAAATTAATATTAAATAAACATTATTTATTAAATTTTTGTTATTAAAAATACAAGGATTAGGGGGTGTTTTTAAAGATTTAATAGATATTTATGGTTTTGCTTAGGTTTAATTATGAGAAATGAATAAATAGTAGGGCATGCCTTTTTTTGTAAAAGGATAATTTAATTTATTATAACAATATAATTTTCAGCGATTTAAATTCGTGCATTATGATTTATCTTAGTTTTCTAGAGGCCAATTTTATTTTCTACCAAGTATCTAATGCCTGTAACAGAGAATCTTTCTTTGCCTCCTGCAATTTAAAAATAGGTAGGGTGTATGTTCGGGGAGATTCTAATTGGTGTTTTTAAATATTTATTATTGTTTTATAAATGTTATTTTTGAGGTCCTATATTAATTTGAATAAAAAAAAGAAAGCTGAACAATGTTTCCATTGCTCAGCTTTCTTAAATGTAAATTGATTAAATATATAAATAATAAAAGGTTAGTATTTTTTTTGGTATTATATCTGAATTAATGGCAGTTTGGCTGATATAAATATGAAGTTTTTAGAAAAAAAACCAGTGAATTTATATTCACTGGTTCAATCTATTAAAAAAAAGCTTTTAAATTTATCAGCTGTAATTGTACTATTTATTCCGGAAAATTTAGTTTTTAAGTTTATAAAGATCCACCTACTTTTATAATTTAAAAACAAAAAAGCCACCGAAATTATTTGGTGGCTTTTGTATTTAATGCTAAAGGAGTTTTCTAGTTTGCAATCAAATCTGCTATATAGTAAGGTGTGTCCATACCACCGGCTCCTTGCCAATAAGCACCAACATCAAAACCATCTTGTTCCAAGACATATTCTAAATGAATTACAGGAACGTCTCCACTATTGTCATAGGTACCTGTGCCAGAAACTTGGTAATCGTAAAGTGAGCCATTATAACTTGTAGTAAATAATTCTTGAAAAGGAATTGTAATTGTGCCAGAAGCGTCAACAGTGTAATATACTAGTTCTTCAGACTCGATTACTTCACCCCAAACTTCATACATCCATTCTGCATTTAGTCCTTTGATAAGTCTACCGTCACAATCTACTTCTGTGTTTATTTTACTATCCCAACCATCTGGCGCGTAGTAGTCATAAGTATCTATTCCACCCCATGAAACTGCTTGAGAAACTATGTTATTCTCGCCTACATCAGTCAATGTGTAATTTGTACCAACTTTGGTTATTTTTGTTAAAATAACAAAATTATTTTCACAATTGTAACTAGTATTAATTGCAGCTGGGAAAGCAGAGGTTACACTATTCATGATGCCAACTTGGTCAAAGGTCAATATAATATCTAAGTCTGCAGGTATAGCCATTGCATCATAAAAATCTGCTACTATGTAGTAATCACCGTCAAGATTATCAGCAGTTAAAGTATACGTTTCCGCAACACTACCATCTGCACTATCAATGATTTGAGTTTTGGGTGCATCTGTAAGTAATAAGCGCAAATCTCCTAAATCATAAGCACCAATTTCTGTTCCATAATTATCGGTAACAGTGCTAGAAGCCTTCCAATCCATTCCAACTACTAAATCTCCAGCTGTTAAGTTAGCAATATTAAAAGTAACTGTTTCCGCAGCAACGCTGCCTACATTGGACTCATTACCTAAGCCTATTTTAATAGTTACTGTTTCGGTTTCTTCTGCTAATTCATCTTCATGTATGATAATTTCGCCAGAAGCACTCGTGGTACCTTTCAAAATTGTAACTGAACTCGGCATTGAGAAATCTGAACCTGCTGTTGCAGTTCCATCAGTTTGTGAAAGGTTTACAATAACGTCTGCAATCTGTGCTTCAGAAATTGCTACTGTAAAAGTGTAGCTAGCCTCTTTTTCAACTAATGTTTCCGTATTTGAAAACCCTAAACTTACTGTTAAGCTAGGACTTGTTGCGCTGACAACCGAATCATTTGTGTAATCATCATTGCTATCACAAGAAAACATTAGTAATAATGCTAAAAAGGAGAATGATATTTTTATAAATTTATTTTTCATTTTATATTATTTTTAGTTATTAGTCTACTAATTTAACCATTCTTTCGTAAAACTCTCTAGTAGCACCTACACCCCTAAAATAACCAACTGTGAACGATAATTCATCCGCACCGGTTACATCGTTTGGTGTCGCTAAACTAGTACTATTATCACAAGTAAGGCTTTCAAAGTCTCCGGTACCTCCGAAGCAAGTCATCATTGGTGAACCATTTAAGGTGTTACCGGCGTCTTCTAAATCTACATCTAAAGCCGTAATAACATTTGTTGTGTTATCAACAGTGAAATAGTATACATTGTCATCCCAATATGCCAAACCTTTATGTCTGTATATTGTAGCGTTTACCGACTCGATAATAACTTCTGTACCATTCCAGTCTCCACTTTGTAAACTACCCGAATTCCAATAAGAACTTTCTACAACTTTATAAACTCCAGCATACCTTGTTCCTACAGCTACTTTTGTTGTTTTAGAGTTGGCGTTAACGTCACCGGTTGAAGTATTAGATATATACCTTAATTGCCAGTAGTCTCCAATATTCAAATCACTATCGCTAGACGGTAAAGGATTACCGTCTATTGATAAACCTGTGATTAATTCATCAAATGTAAACGTAAATGCGAAGCTAGTCTCGCTTCCTATAGTTGTATTATCTATTGATATAGTCTTTAGTAAAATTTCATTACTTACACTTCCTGTAGTGTTATTAACAAAAGATTTATAGACATCAACAGAACTGGTTTGCTCTCTTCCCTGAAATATACTTCCCGAGGCAGAGTAAGTAGCACCACTACCCACAACATAACTTATTAATTGGTTGTTAACAGTTACTAAACCGCCAGTGACCGCTCCTCCTGTTAATTCATCATTATCACTATCTGCACAAGATCCAAAGGAAATTATGGTTAACAATGTTAGTAAGAAAATTTTTATATTTTTCATTTTAATCATTTTAGTTGTTAAATTTATTATTGCCAGATTAATTTTGAAGTTAAATTATCAGCACCTATTATCTGAACACCTGCATTGTAGCTTGCTCCGTTAAGAGATGGCTCCGTTGTTGGGTAGTAAAAACGAGAAGGTATTTCGCTTATATCACCTTCTGCTGCTGCCGTAAGAACAGGAATTTTATTTCTTCTCCATTCAGTCCAGCTTTCAAACCCTTGTCCAAATAAAGCAATCCATTCTTGGGTTGCAATTTTAGAACGCGCATCACTTTGTGTTGAAAAGTTGATAGTTTCTTGCGCTAAATAAGCGGTTGAACTTATGCCATTAAACGCAAAACTTGCTGCAATACCTTGTCTGTACCAAGTTGATGCCATAGTAATACCACCAGAAATATAACCTTCATTTGCTGCTTGTGCTACTAAAAAGCTTAATTGAGAGTATGACATTAATACACCAGGAAGTGTAGCTGTTAAATATTTATCACCCAAAGGAGATATGTTTGCATACGTGTATCCAAGTGCTTCATTAGGCAGCGTTGTTGCTGCGCCAAAACCAGAAGGTTTTCCTACAATATCTCCACTTGCATTTTCGCCAGCATACACTGCTAACCTTTCGTCATTCAATCCATTTAAAATATCTACAATAACAGAATTTATTTTATATTCAGCTCTGTTACCATTTACGATAGTTTCCCATATGGGATTTGCATCAGGTGCTGCACCTAAATAAGTAATTTGTGCGCTGTCTTCATTCGAAGCAATCATTTTACCAATTAGTCCTTGCATTTTTGAATTCTGATTTTCTGGAGTAGATGAAATTCTCATCAATGCTCTAAACATTAAAGAATTGGCTAATTTGCGCCATTTTGATGCATCTCCTGCATAAAATAAATCAGAACTTGCAGTAATACTACCGCTGCCAGTTGCCAATAAAGCAGAAGCATCTGTTAACATAGTTATGATACCTGCATATACTGTTGCTTCCGTATCATATGCTGGTTGTAGTATATCACCATCAATAGCTTCTGTGAAAGGAATTGGTCCAAAAAAGTCAACTAATGTTTGGTATCCAATTGCTTGCATAACCAAACTAGCACCTTTTAGTGTACTATTGTTTTCAGCATCTGCTAAAGTATACATCGCATTCGCCTCAGAAATAATACTTGAATACATATTTCTCCAAATCGCATCAATGTTGCCTCTTCTTGGTACATATCTTGCCTCATCGTTATATTGAACCTTAGACCATTGCTGTGCCCAACATGCTCCCATATCACCACCTAACTGTGCTGAGTACATGGTGTTCATATACGTTAATTGTGTTCCTCCTAAAAGCAAATGAGCTGGAACAGCTGTGGAACTGTTTGGGTCCACGTTCAACTCTTCAAAGCCTTCATCACAACCTGTGAATATCGCAAAGCTTAAAAGAGTATATAAAATTATATTTATTTTTTTCATAATTCGTCTGTTTTGATATATTTAAAATTTCATATTAATATTAAATCCAATATTCCTGGCAGATGGGTATTGACCAAATTCTTGACCTTGATTTCCATTAGAAGCACTGAAACCTGTTTCGGGATCAATATGAGGAGTATTTTTGTGTAAAATAGCTAAATTTCTACCTACAACTGAGATTTTTAATGATTTAACAATTGAATTTTCAATGAATTTTCTAGGCAGTGTATACCCAATTGATATCTGCCTTAGTTTTACATAAGAAGCATCAAATATTGCACTAGATTCAACAGAATTAGAGTAAGAGGATTGGTTAAATGATTTTGCAGAAACAACTACGTTGTTTTCAACATAACCGCCGCTTCCATCCGACATTACACCATTACCAACTACACCAGTTTCACGTCCAATTAACGTTTCTGAAAGTGTACCGGCATATCTACCCCAAGAATACGTCATACTGTGCACATCACCTCCTATTTTTGCATCTATCAAGGTTGAAAAATCAAATGCTTTGTAACGCATTGAGAAAGTAGCTCCACCTGTCCAATCGGGTGCAATATTACCAATAATTTTATTTGTTGAGTCAATTAGCGGTAAACCGTTTTCATAAATAACTTCACCACCTGGAGTTCTTTCAAAATCTCTACCAACTAGTGATCCATAAGGCTGTCCTGGTCTAGCTTCTAAACTAAGCCCCCATTGACCTCCTAAAACATAAGTTTCTAGTTCACCTAAAGAAGTAACTTCATTATTGTTTTGAGCAAAATTCACATCAATATCAAAACTAAAGTCTTGTTTTTTGATGATTGTTCCTCCTAATTGCAATTCATAACCGGAATTACTCATGTCTGCAATATTGTCCCAAACATTTGTAAAACCTGTTGCAGCAGTTACCTGAATGGGTACTAATAAATCTGCACTTTGTTGATCGTAGTACGTTGCACTAAAACGCAACCTGTTGTCAAACATTTTTCCATCGATACCAAATTCTACACCGGTAACAGTTTCCGCTTTTAAGTTCGGGTTATACTGTGTGTTTGGAACACTTGCTTGATTTCCAAAGCCAGAGTTATTCAATCCAAAAACTTGATTTAACGAATATGCTCCTAAAGCTCCTGTACTTCCTACTTTAGACCAACCTCCTCTTACTTTTAAGAAATTGATTTTATTCTCCTTTAAAACTGGAAAAACATCAGATAGCACAACAGATGCGGTTAAAGAAGGGTAAAAGAAAGAATTGTTTGCTACAGGTAAAATACTTGACCAGTCATTTCTTCCTGTAAAGTCTAAGAAAAACATGTTTTTATAAGAGAACTGTCCATAACCATAAAAACTATTAATCTGTTGGTCACTGTGATAGTTACTAATATTTGCAGTAGATCCTGTCTGTAAATTAGACAAGTTATATAGATTAGGTAATTCTAAGGCTGGTAAAGAACCAGAGATTGCATCGTAAGTTCTGTTCATGTGATTTCCACCAAAACTAAAAGAAAAACCAAAGTCCTCAGAAAAGTTTTTGTTGTAGTTCAACAAGAAACTAGCATTTACTTCTTCAAATCTTCTCTGACTTTCAGCGTAAGAACCGTCTTGTGCGTTGTTACTACCTACAGCTTGTCTGTTTGTTGTAAATTGGCTAAATGAATCTACACCTAACTTTGTAGATAAGGATAAATCATCAGTTATTTGAGACGTTAAATCAACGTTCCCAATTAAACGATCCTTTTCAAATGTATTTCTATTTGTCTCTAAAACCCAGTATGGATTGTTTTGAAAGTTATGGTTCCAATTTAATGGTGTACCCGCAGCAGCAGTATTATCTGGAGCTAAGGGAAAGTCCCTCCAATTTCTCAAGTCCGTAAAGTTTACTTGTCTTGCAGACCAGATAAACTGCTGAAAAGGATTTTCATTGTTGTAACCACTAATTGGAATGTTGTCACTATCTTGATTGAAGTAGTTTAAAGAGACACTAGCAGTTAGTCTTTCTCCAAGCTTTAAAGATCCACTTACACCCACAGAAAATTTCTTTAATTCTGTAAAAGGTACCATACCTCTCTGCTCACTATTTCCAATAGATAATCTAAAACCACCACTTGTGATAGAAACATTGTTAGAAATATTAATACCGGTATTTAAAAAGTCTTTCACATTATCTGGATAAGATATCCAAGGTGTTGGGTTTCCGTTATTTGTTAATTGAGAATCCCATTGTACAAATTCTAAACCTGCGTCCAATGCTGGACCCCAACTTTCATCTACACCATCACCAATTCCACCACTTGCTCCATCTACATAATTGAAGTGATTTGTATCACCACCTTGACCATAAGAATTTTGATAGTCAGGAAGCAACAAAGGGTTAGACATAGTAACGTTCGTGTTTATAGAAACACTGAACTTTTTACTAGCATCTCCTTTTTTAGTTGTAATAACAATTACACCGTTACCTGCTCTCAAACCATACAATGCTGCTGCATTTGGTCCTTTTAAGACAGTTATAGATTCTATATCATCTGGATTGATGTCTGCAGCTCCGTTTGGTAAATCAACACCACCACCAGAACCAGCATT
>TARA_B110000046_G_scaffold184324_1_pt1 | contig 12883 bp, 10 predicted proteins | sample TARA_B110000046 | Tara Oceans TARA_B110000046 (sample SAMEA4397157) | marine metagenome | biome: Polar Biome; feature: [DCM] deep chlorophyll maximum layer (ENVO:01000326); material: water (ENVO:00002006), including particulate matter (ENVO:01000060) such as... | depth 40 m
AATATGATGTTTAATTTTTATCCATGGGGGTTGTCTATAAATATTGTAAAACCTTTAGATTTAAATAGAACAAAGGTCTCTTTCATTTCTTATGTATATGACCCAACAAAACTAAATCAAGGTGCGGCTGGCGATATCGATAAAGTACAGCGAGAAGATGAGTTTGTTGTGGAACATGTTCAAAAAGGCGTGAAATCTTCTTTTTATAAAGCCGGACGTTTTTCCCCTACAAGAGAACAGGGCATTCATCATTTTCATAGATTACTTGCTCAATTTTTAAATACATAAATAATACCCTAAAATTAAACAATATTTGATAGATTTGTTAAAAATTACACGTTCAAAAATTGTAATTTTTTTAAACCATCATTATAAATAAACAAAGTATATGAAACCTGATTTATTTCAAGCACCCGATTACTATAATTTAGACGATTTACTTACCGAAGAGCATAAAATGATTCGTGAAGCTGCTCGTGATTGGGTAAAACGTGATGTCTCTCCAATTATTGAAGAATACGCTCAAAAAGCAGAATTTCCAACACAGATTATTGGTGGTTTGGCAGAGATTGGCGCTTTTGGACCCTACATTCCAGAAGAATATGGAGGTGCAGGTTTAGATCAAATTTCTTATGGATTGATAATGCAAGAAATAGAACGTGGAGATTCTGGAGTTCGCTCTACAGCTTCTGTGCAATCTTCATTGGTAATGTACCCTATTTATGCCTATGGAAATGAGGAACAACGTAAAAAATATTTACCAAAATTAGCTTCTGGTGAATGGATGGGTTGCTTTGGTTTAACAGAACCAAATCACGGCTCTAATCCTTCAGGAATGGAAACTAAATTTAAAGATATGGGAGATCATTATCTTTTAAATGGAGCAAAAATGTGGATTTCAAATGCACCTTTTGCACAAGTTGCTGTTGTTTGGGCAAAAAATGAAGAAGGTAGAATTCATGGTTTAATCGTAGAGCGCGGAATGGAAGGTTTTACAACTCCTGAAACTCACAATAAATGGTCTTTAAGAGCATCATCTACTGGTGAACTTATTTTTGATAACGTAAAAGTGCCCAAAGAAAACTTATTACCAAACAAATCGGGACTTGGAGCACCATTAGGTTGCTTAGATTCAGCACGTTTTGGAATCGCTTGGGGTGCAATTGGTGCTGCAATGGATTGTTATGATACTGCTTTACGATATTGTAAAGAACGTGTTCAGTTTGGAAAACCAATTGGTCAATTTCAACTGCAACAGAAAAAATTAGCAGAAATGATTACAGAAATCACCAAAGCTCAATTGTTGGCTTGGAGATTGGGAACTTTAAAGAATGAAGGAAAAGCTACCTCAGCTCAAATTTCTATGGCAAAACGTAATAATGTAGATATGGCAATTAAAATTGCTAGAGAAGCAAGACAAATGTTAGGCGGAATGGGAATTACTGGTGAATATTCTATAATGCGCCACATGATGAACTTAGAAAGTGTAATTACTTACGAAGGAACTCATGATATACATTTATTAATTACTGGTTTAGATGTAACTGGTTTAAGTGCTTTTAAATAACCTTAAACTGCTTTAATTTCTCTGTTTTAAAATGATAAATTAAGAAATTTTTTATAAAATAATAGTAGGGCATCACATATCGTTGATGCCCTTTTTTGTACTTATCACTTCATTTATTTTCTGTTATTACATTAAAAAATTTGAAATAAAAAGCACAAGTATATTTTCAGTTAAAAAAGAACACATTAATATCTAATATCCTCTATTTTACTTTTTCACAAACTTCATAAACAACTCCATTTCTTGTCTATTATGAAATGAATTATAGCATTTCGTAAAAACATCCATTCTAAAATATGGTTTAAAATAAGTAGTATATTCTTTTATATTTCCGCCAAATGGTGGATGATCTTTATTTAATTTTGCATCAAAAAGGACTCCGACTAGTTTTCCTTTTTCATTCAGTAAATTTTTCATTTTTACTGCATAATTGACTCTTAAATTTGGGTTTATTGCACAAAAAAATGTTTGTTCTATAATCAAATCAAAGGTGTCATTCAAATCAAAAAAATTAGCATGAATTAGTTGTGAACTTGGAAATTCTGGAACTCTGTTTTTTATATTATCTAAGGCTGTTTTAGATACATCTACAACATAAGTATTATTAAAACCTCTATTAAAAAGATATTCTGCTTCATAAGAATTACCTCCTCCAGGTATTAATATTTTTAAGTCTTTATTTGTCAGTTGGTCAAAGTAAGTTTTTAGAGGTGGAGAAACCTCTCCTAAATCCCAACCAATTTTATTTTTTATATACTTACTTTCCCAGAAAAATTCTGATAAATCTATCATTAAAGTTCTACTACTTTAATACTATTTCTAAAAAACTGAATCTTGCCTTCATTTTCTAATTTGTTTAACAGCCTAGAAATAATAACTCTGGAAGTATGTGAAACTTCAGAAATTTGTTTGTGGGTAACATTTAAAATATCATTATGAGTAACCATAGCTTTGTCTTTTAGGTTGTTAAACAAATTAGATAATAAAACAAAAAAAATATTTTTCTAAAAATTCACATTTAAAATATCGCCACTTAATTGTAGTAATTGCAATTCAATTAATTTCGCATCATACTTTGCATTATTTAAAGCTGTTTTTGCATTAATTAAATTAATCTGAGCTTGTCTAAATTCAATTGAAATTACTTGCCCTAATTTGAATCTCTCTTCTGTTCTCTCAAAATTATTTTTAGTCGTTGACACATTCTTTTCTTGAGCGCCAATGATAAAAAGTTGGTTATTATAATTTTCCCAAGTGTTTTTTAAATTATTTTGAATGATAATTCTTTGTTGCTCTAATAATATTTGCTGATTGTCTAATGCAATTTTAGCATTGGCAACTCTTGTTTTAGTGCTACCTCCATCAAATAAACTCCAAGAAAAACTTAAACCAGCATTTAAACCGGTTGAAGAAACAGAAGCTGGCGAAAATGGATTTGCAGGATTTTCATTATTACTTTTATTCCAACCATAAGAAGTATTTAAACCTACAGAAGGCATATAATTTGCTTTGTTTATTTTGATATTAAACTTGCTAATTGCCACATTTTTTTCATTCTGTTTTAAGAGTGAATTGTTTGCTAAAGTCTTCATTTGTAAATCATCAAAATTCATGATTTTAATAAAATCGACAGCGGCCTCTACACGATAATTAACCTCTTTTTCAATTCCTAAAACAATATTTAATCCTCGCTTAGCATTGTTTAATTGTTGTCTAGCTGAAATTAATGAAATGCTATCATTATTTACATCTACCTCTGCATTTAAAAATTCTAATTTCGTAGATTGTCCATACTCATATTGATATTTTGCGCGCTGTAAACGTCTTTTAGAAATAGTTAAAGCTTCTGATAAATTGTTTGTGTTTTCTGATAAACGTGCAATTTGAAAATACGTGGTAAACAGTTGTAAATAGGTGTTTTCAATCGTTTCTTTCGCTTGTAATTCTGTTAAATTATAGGTTTCTTTTAATTGCTGATAATTGTACTTCCTTCCTAAACCATCATAAAGAGTATAATTTAAATTTAAAGAAGCATTGTACGATTTTGTAACGGCGCCGTTTGTACTTCTTAAATCTCCATCTTGAGGAGTTACTGTTTGATTGTTTCTACTGTAATTTGCTCCAGAAGAAATCCCTGCAGTTGGTAAAAAACGGGTGTTAAAAATACTTGAATTATTTTTTGCAACAGCTAAGTTATTGTTCGCAATTTTAATTCCGAAGTTATTTTCTAAAGTAATTTTTAGCGCTTCTTTTTTAGTCAGAATTTCTTGAGAAAACCCTTGTAAAGTGGATAAGAAAACGATGATTAGTATGCTAGTTTTATTAAATTTCATCTTCGTCAAATTTAGATTCGATAATTGCTCTTTCTACTTCCTCTCTTGTAATTTTTCTATTTGTAATCAGCCATTTTATTTTCACTTTTATCGTGTTTGAAACAGATAACATCATTGGCAACATTAATAATGTTAAAACAGTTGCAATTGCGATACCATAAGCAATAGAAATTGCCATTGGAATTAAAAATTGTGCTTGCCTACTTTTCTCAAAAATTAAGGGAGCTAAACCAGCTACTGTAGTTAAAGATGTTAAGAAAATAGCTCTAAAACGAGATTGACCTGCTCTTACCAGTGCATCGTCAAATTTCATTCCTTCTTTTAAAAAATTATTGAATTTCCCGATCAAAACCAAACCATCATTCACCATAATTCCTATTAAAGCAATAATACCTAAAAAGGATAAAATACCAATAGCCATATTGTGAATATAATGCCCCCAAATAACCCCAATCATACTAAAAGGAATCATAATAATTAATAAGATTGGCTGACTGTAAGAACGGAATGTGAACGCAATAACAATATAAATTAAAAGTAAAATAACTGGCCCAACAAGGTTTAAAGAATCCGTAGTTTTTTTGGCTTCTCTATTTTGCCCTTCATATAATGGGGTAACTGTTGGGTATTTAGAGAGAATTTCAGGCATAATATTCGTTTTAATATTATCTAAAATTTCTGTTTCACTTGCACTTAAATCTTTTAAATCTGCCGTAATTTGAATTTCTCTTTTTCCTTCTAAATGATTGATAGAAATGTCTCCTCTTTCTATAACGTAGTTTGCTATTTCAGAAAATGGAATTCTGGCTCCTGTTGGAGTTATGATTCGCATATCATCTAAATCTTTAATAGAAGATCTGTCTTTTTTATCATAACGAACCCAAACTTTTATTTCATCTTGACCACGTTGAAAACGTTGTGCTTGAAAACCGAAAAAACCACCACGAACTTGTGCCATTATTGTTTGAAGGTTTAATCCTAACAAGTAAGCATTGTCTTTTAAAGTAATTCGAACTTCCTTTATTCCTGCAGGGTCATTATCTGTAACATCCTTTAACAAAGGGTTATTTTCTAAAGCTTGCTTTAGTTCGTCTTTAACAGCTTTTAATTCTTTAATATTGTTTCCTAATAAAGAAACTGCAACTGGACTTCCTCCAAAGTTACCACCAGAACCAAAAACTAAACTCTCTACACCATATACTTTACCTACCTTTTGCTGAATAGCATTTGTAATTTCTGGCGATGAAAAATCCCTAGTTTCACCAGGTAAAAGATTAACGCTTAAAGTTGCATTTGCACTTCCAGGACCCACTCTTTTAATTATATTTTTTACAATATGTAATTTACCAGTTTGCTTTTCTGTGTATTCTGTATCAACCAACCAAACCTTATCTTCAATAAAAGAGATCAAAGAATCTGTAATTTTCTCATTAGTTCCTTGTGGCATGTTCAGGGTGATTTTCACTTGATCACTTGCAATTCTTGGAAAAAAAGAACTCTTAACGATACCCCCCTTTAAGGCAGAAAAACTTATTAAAAATGAGGCTACAAATAGGCAAAAAATAAAAAATTTATTATGTAAAGAAAACTTTAAAAAAGGCACATAATAGGTGTCTCTAAACTTTACTAAAATAGCATCTGCTCCTTTGTTTATTTTCTTAAAAAAGGTATCAATTTTATTCGTTTTATTAACGTCTCCATTTTCGAGTTTTTTTCTATCTAAAGCTTTAGAATGCGCAATGTGTGCAGGCAAAATTATAAGTGCTTCAATTAAAGAAACACTTAAGGTAAGTATAACAATTGTAGAAACTTCGCCAAAGAAATTTCCTATTCTACCATCCACAAAAAAGAAAGTAGAAAATGCAATTATTGTTGTTAAAATGGCTGAAACTATTGGAGGAATTACTTCCATTGTTCCGTCTATAGCAGCTCTAATTTTAGATTTTCCTAAATCGTAATAATGATGATAAATATTTTCGCCAATAACAATTCCATCATCAACCAAAATACCAATTACAATGATCATCCCAAATAAAGACAAAACATTAATCGTAACACCCAATTGTGCTGCAAAAACAAACATTCCTAAAAAGGATATAGGAAGACCAAAAGCAACCCAAAATGCCAAACGTACGTTTAAAAATAATGCTAAGAAAAAGAGTACTAAAAGGATTCCTGAAATTGCATTCTTAGTCAACAACCAAGTTCTATCATTTAATGATGTACTTCTATCACTTGTAACACTTAACTGAACATTTTGCTGCTCTTGATTATATTTATAAATGTACTCTTTAATTTTATCTGCTGATGAAATTAAGTCTTCGTTATTAGTGTTACTAACCGTAATATCTATTGCTAAATTACCATTATAATACAATCTATCTGGATTCTCCGACCAAGTATCTCGTAAATCTGCAACATCTTTTAACCTAATAATATTTCCATTAATTTCTGTTCTTACGATGAGGTTTTGGAGTTCAATTCCGTAATAAGAACGATTACTAGCTCTAATTAAATAGTCTTCATCCGCAGTTTTTATGTTTCCACCTGTAATTAAAATATTAGAACTTCTTACCGCATTTGCTACTTCTGTGATAGATAAATTATAGGCTCTTAAATCGTTTTCACGAACAGCAATTTCAATTTCTTCATCTGGATACCCAGTAATAGCAACTTGAGAAATTCCATCAATCCCACGAATATCATTTTCTACATTTCTTGCATATTGCTTTAGTGCCTTTAAAGAAACATTTTCTCCACTTACTGTAAAACTAATTGTTGGACGATTATTTTCAACTTTTGCAATTACAGGTGGCTCCATACCTGACGGAAAAGAAGGAACTCTATCTACTGCATTTTTTACATCAGATAAAACAACATCTATATTTTTTCCTTTTTCTACCTCAACGTTTACGCTTGCAGAATTTTCTCTTGAAACAGAAGTGACCCTTTCTACACCAACAATTCCTTTTAAATTATCTTCAATCTTAAGCACAACACCTTCTTCCATTTCTGCAGGAGAAGCTCCTGGATACGCCAAAGAGATTCTAATTAATTGTGAATCAGTCAATGGAAAATAAGAAGACTTCATGCTAATAGCACCTAAAATTCCGAAAACAAAAAATGCAAGTATAATTACATTTACAGCAACAGGATATTTGATAAAATAAGTAATAATTTTTTTCATGGATTACTTGTTTTTATTGATTTTTACAATCATTCCATCAAAAGCTCCTGGTAAGGTTTGGGTCAAAATTTTATCGTTATTTTTTAATCCTTTAATCACGACAATTTCAGCTCCAAAATAAACAGGGTTTACATCTATAAGAGATAAAATACTATCATTTTTAACGGTATAAACGGCTGTATTATCGATCAGTAATTTTCTGGAAATTTCAATAGCATCCGATTCTGATTTTGCAACTAAATTTGCTTCTAAAAACATTCCCTCTTTTAAATCAGGGTGTTTTACGTCTATGTATGCGTTTATAGTTTGTGAGACTTGATCTATTTTTCCATTTACACGAACAACTATTCCTGTATACTTTTTAGATTTATTTAGATTTGACAGTGCAACCGTATTACCTACTTTTAATAAACCTGCAAACTCAGCATTTATTGAAACTTCCATTTCATAAATACCTGTATCAATAAACTCTCCAAGTTTTTGCCCAGATCTTACTAAAGTTCCAGAACTTACCAAAGCTTCTGTAACAACTCCAGAAAAAGGAGCATTAATTTTATGTTTAGAAAAACGAACTTCTAAATTTTTAACATTGTAATAAGCTGTTAAAATTCCACGTCCAGAAACAAAGTATTTTTCTTTATCTGATGAAAAAACTGGAAATTTAGGTGTCGATTTACTCATATCGAAAGACTGTAAATAGCTTTCCCACTTTTTAAATTCTAAAGTGTAATCTAAACGTATATCGGGTAAAATAGAAGTAATTAAATTAAATAAATTGCTTTTTTGAGATTGCAAACTAGCCATAAATTCATCACTGTTAATGCTCAATAAAGTTTCTCCTTTAGAATACCTCGTTCCTGGTTTAAATGATTTATTAGATGGTTGTAAAACACCCTGAACTTCAGAAAAAATGTCAATTTTATTTTTAGCAAGTAAATTTCCATTTGCAGATAAAACAATAGGAATGTCTTTATTCTCAACATCCTTAACAAAAACAGTTTGAATCGTTTTTTTGTACTTTGGTTTAGGTCTTTGGTTTTTATCAATAAAATAATCTCCTAAAATAATAGCACCCACAATAAGCACGATTCCAATAATAGATAATGTAATATTTCTCATAATTAGTTAGTTGTACTTTCTAAATTAAAAACTAAGAAAGTTTTTACAAAGATACTTTTTAGGCATAAGTTATCTCATGTAGACTAAAAGTAACTTTGTTAAAGAAATGTTATAATTGTCATTTTAAAACTAAAGTTTCTAGAATCGGTTTTTTTTATCACCTTTATATCTTATTATGCATGACATCTTCTAACTTTAGAATTTCTAACGCTTTTAAAAGTGCCAAAATAAATGATTGAAGCCGTTTTAATAGAAATTCTATAAAAGGAATTTAAATTGAAAACAAAAAAAATAGCATATTATTACCCAAGAAAATGGAACTATGCAAATTAAAAAAAAGCTATTAGAAGGCTCTGAAAATTTAACACATTATATGAATTAATTTGATTTACTGCAAGAACACAAATACCGCGCTATTTTTCTCTTCTATAGATGAAATTCCGGCTGAAATTTGGGAAGGACTAAAATGTACAGAAAACATTTATTTTCATCCAAGTTTTATAAAAGCATTAGAGAAAAATCATCCTGAAATTATCTTTTCTTACATTGTTTTGGTTGATAAAAATAATCACCCAACAGCTTTTGCAAGTATAAAAATTATTGACTTTCATTTAAAGTCTATAAAAAATGATTTAGAATTTTTAAAAAATATTGGCAGAAGATTACATGTTTTTCCTGATAAAAAAGCACTAAAATTATTGATTTGTGGAAACACTTTTGTGAGTGGAGAACATGGCGTTTTTATTAAAAAAAATCAAAACAAAAAAGCAATCATAAAAGAACTTGCAGAAAGTATTAATCATTTTGTAAATTCTGATAAAAAATTAAAAAAACAAATTGACGCATTCTTAGTAAAAGACTTTACTAAAGAGTCACTTTTTATTACAGATGAACTAAAAGACTTTAAATATCATACGTTTTTAGTAGAGCCAAATATGCAACTTCAACTACAAGAAAATTGGCGAAATTTTGATGATTACCTAGCATCAATGAAAACAAAATTTAGAGTAAAAGCAAGAAAAGCCTTTAAACAGAGTGCAGAAATCCGTGTAGAAGAAGTTACCTTAGAAAACATTGACAGAAAATTACCGAAAATGACCGCTTTGTATGAAAAAGTTGCTTCAAATGCAGGTTTTAATTTGGGTAACTTTAATCTAGAAACCTATAAAGATTTAAAAGAAAAATTCGGGGATAATTACATCTTAAAAACCTATTGGCTAGAAGATAAGATTGTCGGCTTTATTTCTGGTGTAATCAATCAAAAATCTCTAGACGCACACTTTGTTGGCATTGATTATAGCTTAAACAGAGAATATGCAATCTATCAAAGAATGTTGTATGATTATATAGATATTGCTATCAATAAAAAATTAAAAACTATTAATTTTGGAAGAACAGCGAGTGAAATTAAAAGTTCTGTTGGTGCAGAACCACAAGAACTAACAATGTATCTTCGTCATAAAAAAAGTCTTACAAACAGAATTTTAAAGCTATTTTTGCAACGTGTGCAACCAACACCATTTCTACAAAAATCACCCTTTAAAGCAGTAAAAAAACCTCATGAATAACAGCAAAGAACTTATAGAACTTTTAGATTTAAAAGAAATTGAAAACAATGTTTTTTCTGGAGAGAGTGTAACTATTGGAAGTCCTAATGTTTTTGGCGGTCAAGTTTTAGCACAGGCAGTAAATGCGGCTTACAGAACAATTAAAGAAAACAGATTTATAAATTCTTTACATGCTTATTTTTTAGAAGCTGGAAATTTAACAATACCGATCAATTACCATGTTGCAGTAATGAGAGATGGGGGTAGTTTTTCGACAAGAAGAGTTACAGCAAAACAAAATGATAAAACCATTTTTATTTTGGCAGCTTCTTTTCATAAAACTGAAAAGGGGTTTGAGCATCAATCAGTAATGAATAAAAATATAAAACAGCCTGAAGAATTATTAAGCTGGGAAGAAATGATTATTAAGTTTGGCGATTTTATGCCAAAGTCTTTAAAAGGTTTTTTGAGTATTGAACGTCCAATCGATTTTAAACCGGTGCATGTTCCCAATCCTTTAAAAAGAGAAAACTTACCTGCAAAAGAAGAAATTTGGTTTAAATTAAAAGGGAATATTCCAAAAATGGATTTACCTTTAAAGCATCAAATATTGACTTACATCTCTGATTATAATGTATTAAATGCTGCATTTAATCCGAATGCAAAAGAATATAATTTTGGAAATACTCAAACGGCAAGTTTAGATCATTCTATGTGGTTTTTTAGAGATTTTGATTTTGATGATTGGATGTTGTTCTCTACTGAATCACCGAATGCTTATGGAGCAAGAGGTTTATCCAAAGGAAATATCTACACAAGAGATGGCACACTAGTGGCTTCTTTTGCACAAGAAGGCTTATTAAGACCTATGAAAAATAAGCAGTAAGTAAAATTAAAAAACAAGACAAATGAGTCCAATTATATATGTTTTAACCACAAATGGTTTGTTGTTTTTATTAAGTATAATTTTTTGGAAATTCCCACCAAAGAAAATCAATAATTTATATGGTTACAGAACTTTTAAAGCCATGCAAAATGAAGATATCTGGAATTTTGCGAACACAATTTTTAACAAAAACTTATTGATGTATGCTGGGTTTTCTTTTATTGCAGCATTGCTTTTAGCAAATTTTACGACAAATGAGTTAACTTGGCAACCCATGGTTTTAGCAATTCTATCTATAATCGTTAGTATTATTAAAACTGAAAGAGCCTTGTCTGATAATTTTACAGAAGAAGGAAAAAAGAAATAACCAGTTAATTAAAAATACTTTTACTCTTTTCATATTTATAATTTTCTATGTCACCAATATCTAGAACACTATGAAACAAGAAATCTGTTGTAATTGAATCTTGTTTTTTAGAAGATAGTTGATTAATTTTTAGAGAATAGTTTTTTTGAAAATTTTCAGAAAACCAAACTAGCATTGCGGGGTTTTTTGAAGCTTTGTGCTCTTGTGCATGCAGCCACTTACCATCTTCACCAAGTGTCTCTCCATGGTCAGAAATATAAATTAATATTGTTTTTTTTGAAGATTTCTTCAAGTCCTCTATCAAGATATTTAAAAAATAATCTAGATAAATAATTGTATTATCATAAGAATTTATAAGCTCTTCTTTTTTTAAAGAACCTAAATGTTTACTAGAAGTAATTGGATTAAAATATTGAAAACGACTATCAATCCTGCTATTATAATACCAATGACTTCCAATCATATGTATGGTAGATATTTTATTACCAACATGAGCGTCATCTAAAGAAAAATAGTTTAATAATACTAAATCTTTTTCCTTTTTAAAACTTAAAAAAGAATGAAATTTATCAATAATAATTTTCGATTTATTAGAATAAATAATGTCTTTATAACTTTGTTCTAAAGATTGATTCCCTATCCATTCTGTATCAAAAGCAGCTTTATTTAATACAGTAAATAAACTGGTTGCTTCTTGAGTTTCTTGAGCATCATCTATCGATTTATCAGTTAAAATTTGCGGCAAACTTTGCGCAGTAAACGTAAAGGGAGTAAAGACATTACTGAAGCTTATTAGGTTCTTTTGCTTAGATAATAAGGGATTTGTATTTCTATGATATCCATTTAAAGATAAATGATCGGCTCTAACAGATTCACCAACAACCAAAATAATATGTAAATCTTTTTCTTTTGTGAAAACATCTCGCTCTACTTCTATTAATTGTATTCTTGGTTTGTTAAAATACTTAATTGTATTAAAAAAAACACTGTACGGCAATCTGTTTTTAAAAGCATCAAACTTATAATTCTCAACAATAAAAAAAGTAAAAACTCCAAAAATAGCTAAAATAAAAAGAGGTGATTTAAAACTACTTTTTCTAAATATAGAAGTGTATTTAAAGAAATATAGAATGCAAATAGCAGATAATAAAACAACTACAATAAACTGAATACTAAACAAATCCATTGCAATATCCATATTTGTTTCTAAAATTGCTTGTATCATTCCAACTCCGATAGTTAAATCTTGCGTATACACCCAATAAGCAAAAGAAGCTACAATTATAAATAGTATTGGTAATACAATTTTAAAAACATTCCATAATAAACTAAATATATAAATGAAGCCAAATAAAGAAAAATGAAGTAATAGAAAATGAGCAAAATAAATTAAATTACCTCTTAAACTTCCAAAAGGAAGATGAATATAGGATGCAAAAGTTATAAAAAAAGCAAATAAAATCTGTAATCCTAAATGAAATTTAATTTCTTGTTTCCAAAGTTTTCTTTTTTCCATTTAGTATTGGTGAAAATTTATTGATAAGAATAATAACTGGATATAGAATAGCTAGTTGAAAAACTACAAGTATTATTTTTTCAATTTCATTAAAATTAAATATTTTTGTGCCCCAAATTATTAGTAAAAACAATTTTATTATAGTTACAGTTCTAATATGTAAAGCTAAAACTGGGATTGTGTTTTTTCCAAAAAAAATTAGAGGCTTTACATTGTTAATGTTTTTAAAAATTAATAACCAAAAAATAATTGCGATACAAGCATTCAGCAGAAATAAAAATTCATTACCATAAATGGACCTATACATGTCTACTTTTTCGATCAAAAAGATAGAGCAAATTGCATGAAAAACTAATAAAAC
>TARA_B110000046_G_scaffold130971_1_pt1 | contig 12879 bp, 23 predicted proteins | sample TARA_B110000046 | Tara Oceans TARA_B110000046 (sample SAMEA4397157) | marine metagenome | biome: Polar Biome; feature: [DCM] deep chlorophyll maximum layer (ENVO:01000326); material: water (ENVO:00002006), including particulate matter (ENVO:01000060) such as... | depth 40 m
CTATTTGTAGTATTTACATCATTAAAAAAAGTTGCATTACCATTAGAATTACTAATTTGCATTGTAATTCCATTATAAGTTCCGTTTACAAATCTCAAAAATTTTAAATCGTCATTATCTCCACCAACATCACCTCTAATAGACAAATGAAATGCACCTAGATTTCTTACAGTACCAGTTCCTTCAACCTGACCTCTTAACATTAATTCAGTATTATTTCCAGTGCCATAAATACTCAAACCAGTGCCACGAACATCTAAAGTTCTATCAGGTGAAAAAGATCCTCCTATTGCTACACTACTAGCTAATGTAGATATTCCTGAACATAATAATGTATCTGTTTCTGTTTGTCCTACTACATTTATTCCTGCTGCTCTAACCGATAATCTTGTTGTTCCGCCAGTACTAAATCCTAATGTGTCGGCAGCACTTCTAAACATTCCAGTATTTGGATCACCATAAAATGTATGTGTTGGTGCACCCTCGGTTCCATTAGTTGGTCCAATGGCACCACTAACCGACAACCTTACCCCAGTATCTGGTGTCATATTTACACCTAAAAAACCACTAGCATCCATTATTACATATGATGTGGTTGCAGCTTGTAATTGTATACCTCCAGCTTGTGAGTTAAGTTTTAACCCTCCACTAGCACCAGAGTCTGTAGATATTATTCCTGAATCTGCCCATCCAGAAACTCCAGTATAACCAGCACTTGTTGCTATAAGATCAAGTTGTGATGATTCCCCTACTACCTGCACGCGCGCGTTCGCGGATACACCAGTGTCTGTATTCGTTACCGCTAAATATGTTATGCCATTTTTAGAGAGAGTTACATCTATATCTCCAGCTATATTCTCACTACTTAGAAACTTAATTGCCATATTTTATATTTATTCAAAGATAGTTAATTATAAGAATACATTTTTTTAACTACATTTCATTTATTCTAGATTCTAATGCTACTATTTTAGCATTTAGCTCTTGTATGGTTTTAACAAGAACAGCAAACTCCATACCTACTTTCAAACCTTTACCATCTTTATATCCAGAAACAAGTTCACCTTGTTCCTCTAAAGGTACTCCATGCTCATCATGTGTTTTATAAATTCTAGTATCTCTAGTATTAACCCAAGATGGAAAAACTTCTTCAACCTCTTGAGCTATTAATCCTATTTGTTTTTTATTGTCACCTATAAAATTAAAGTTTTTAACTTTTAGTGACAGTATATCATCTAACTTAGAGGTTGCTTCTACTACATTTTCTTTTACCCTTTCATCTGAGCTAATTGTACCATAACTACCATTTATATTTTTTATATCTCCATCATCTTCAAAATCAATCATGTTTGCCATATAACCCCCAATGTTATACTTTCTCCATTTAACAGACACATTACTTGTGCCTGCATCTGGACAATCATATAGCCATGTTCCTAGAGTTTGATTTAAACTTATTCTAGTTACCAGTAAAGCATTAACATAACCACCAAAAAATATACTGGAGTTATTGCTCAATCCTTCAGCTGATATGTATAAGCTATTAGATGTTGTGCTATTGTCTACTAAGTTTAAACCCCATGTAGTTTGATTATTTGCTGGTTCATATCCAAATATATACTCCGCGGGGTGTGTGTGTCCAGAATGTACATCGTTTGCTATTATATTAACTGGACCATCAAAGTTTTTAGCAGCAGTAAAATAATTAGTGCTATTAGATAATTTACCTATTTGAGCTTTTAAAACTCCTGCGGCTTTAAATGTTATGTTTGATTGGTAGCTTGTTGATGTACCATTTGTATCTGTATCATTTATATCTACATTTGCCAAGGCTCCAGACGCTGCAACTCCTAATCCTCCAATATTAACTATTCCTTCAGCTCTTATTTGTCCGTCTACATCTAATTTATATTGAGGCGAAGTTACTCCAATTCCTACTCGGCCATTTGCTTTTACAGCAAGAGCAGATGCATTAGTTCCTGTTCTAAAATCCGCTATACTATAACTGTCAGTTGTTCCTCCAGATTGAACCCATAAAGCAGCGGTTGTTGCAGTTTGCTGAACTTCTAATTTTCCGTTTGTAGGAGATGTAGTTGCAATTCCCAAATTTCCTCCATTAATATATGAATTACCACTGTTTCTTAAAACAACATTTGTTGAAAATGTTGGGTAGTTTCCACTACCACCTAATTCATTACTAGTAAAACTTTGAACATAAAAATTATCAATAGCTGAAACATATCTTGTACCTGTATCAGACACTAACATTCTTACAGTTTTTGTGCCATCAGTTTTTTTGTGTCCTAATGCCCACCAGTAACCTGTGCCATCTGAACTAAAAGTGTCAAGTCTCTGATAAGGATAGTCTTGATTCCAACCTGAAGCACCTATAGTAATACTGGAATAACTACTGCTATCTTGTAATCTTAAGCCAGGACCTATAACATCTAGGTTTTTAGATGGAACTTTATTAATACCAACATTACCAGTATTTGATATTACAATATTAGTGTTAAATGCAGAACCATAAGAATTGCCAATATATAAATAATCACTACCGCTATTCCATTTTATAAATCCACCATCACCTCCAGCCAAACTATCGCCTAACCATAATTCTGCAGCTGAATCAATTATAGAAGTCGTTCCACTGACTTGTAGTTTAGTTGAGGCTGTAGTGTTTCCAATTCCTATATTACCATCACCTTTAACATAAAGGTCTGTAGTTAAAGCCGAACCGTCTTTTATATCTGTGCCACCAGTTCTAACTATACCAAAGTCTTGCCCAGCTACTCTTGAAATATATGCTTCATGTCCACTATATTTCATAAACCCAATTCTTTTAGAAACTGAATCTACTATTAAACCTTGATTTTCTGCATTTATAAATATACTGCCTGTTTTTACCTCTAATTTTTCAGTAGGTGCATCAGTATTTATTCCAACATCATTTAAAAATGCTGATTTTCCTGAAGCAGCATAAAAAGCAAAATTTGTAGAAGTTCCTTGTGTGGCATCTGCATAAAAAGAATAATTGTTTGTGCCACTTCCTTGCACGTTTGAGTATACTCCAATATTCGTAGTTGCTCCTCCAGTTTCTAAAATTTGTAATTTATATGAAGGAGTTGTGCCTATTCCTAGCCTACTATTTGTGTTATCCCAATACAAACTCGAATTACTGCTTAATGAAGTAGTTGATGACCAAAAAGCCACTCTTGTTGCAACTCCAGTACCAGTAACTGTTCCTGTTGTTGGAGTTGTCCATGTAGGATTAGAATTTCCACCAGATGTTAATACTTGACCAGATGAGCCATAGTTAGTTCCTGTCGAGCCAACAGATATTGCACCTGTAGCTGTAATTCTTAATCTTTCGAGTGCATCTAATGCGCTTCCAGTATTGCTAACATTGAAAGTAAGAAAGCCTCTTGATGACACCATCATTTGACTAGATGCATCCCCCATATTGCCAACAGCAAACTTAGCAGATGCAATATCCCCACGAAGCTCTGTGATTGTTGGAAATGAAATTAAAGATGAGCCTATTCTCATTCTCTCTACTTGAGCAGTGGTGCCAGCAGCGTTTGTATAAAACCTTAAATTAGTGTCGTAATTTTGAAGATTGATTGCATCTATTTTTGCATATGCATTAGTGCCTGCATTTAATACTCCTAATTCTATAACAGATGCATTGTTTTGAGTAGTGGGTTTTAATTGTAGCTTTGGACCTGCTACTTCTATTTTAAATTCCCCATCTATGTCTCCGCTACTTAAGAATTTTAACGCCATGTATGTAAAGTTAATGTTTTACACAGCGGTTACCAAAATCCTAGCTTCAGCAGTAGCTAAAGTTGTTGTAGTAGTTATAGTTACTTGTGTTGTACTGTTTCTAACTGTATCTGCATAAATTGTTTCACCAGTAGACTTTAATACTAACTGAACAATCACATCTAGTGTTCCTAAGTTATGAGTTACAATAATTGGGTTAGTTGATCCATCGCCAATGTCAACTGCATAATTTAAATTTGTGCCTACACAGGTCTGCACTTCAGTACAGAAGTCTGTTACTTGAGATGCGGTAATAGCTATATCAACATCAGCTGCACCAGTAATAATACCTTTTCCATCTACTGTAAATGTGCCAACTGTATTTGCATCTCCATATGTTGCGGCAGTTAAACCACTTTGAGTTTTTATTGATACTGCTCCAGCAGCGGTAACAGTAGTTCCTCCTGCTGTAGGAAAACTAGCTATACCTGGTGTCGTTGCAGTTGCAATACCAATATTATTTTGAACAGTAATCCAATCAGTTAATGCTCCTGCCCCAGCTGCAGTTGCAGTTTGACATATTAATGTGTCACCAACTGCTACAGTCTCAGTATAAAAAGTACCATCTACAGTTACAACATAAGTATCACCGACTGCACATGCAATCTGTGTACCTCTACTATCTAAAAAGTCTGTTGTTCCTGCAACCTTACCCGTACTACCATCAAATCCTCCTTTAAATTCTAAAAGTCCAGTTACAGCGGCATCAACATATGCTTTTGTCGCTGCGTCTTGTGCATCTGTAGGGTTAGTTACATTTATAAGTTTATTTGTATTAATATCTAAGTTTGCCGCAGGTGATCCTAGTAAGTTAATAGGAATTTCGCTGCTTTGTTTTCTTTTTTGATCAGTACCATCTAACACTATAAACTCATCAGTGTTAACCCAAGTTTGAGTCATGTCTGGTAAGTCATCTAGTTTTAGATTGTATGTTACAGTGTCAGTTGCTGACACTACAGATGTTAATCCAACATTATGTGCAAATGTTATTGTATTTCCGTTTTCAACAGTTTGTGTGCCGGCGGCAGGTGTAACTGTATCAGATATGATAAAGCTAGTTACTGGTTGTGTACCAGCAGAAACCGCTGTAATTTGTCCTTTTTTATTGTAACCAATACTAGTTGGGAATGCGACTGTGCCTGCTGCAGCACTAGGTGCATTATCATCCATAGTGATTTCAACCTTTCTAGTTGCTCCTACTGTTGTGGTTATAAATCCACTTTCACCATTTATAGTGGCAGTTTCTCCGTTGTTTATTGTTTGATTAGTACCAGAATCTGCTGATAAAACCCATGTAACCATACCAGAAGATATAGCAACCCATGTATTACTACCAGTGTGGTAGTAAAGTTCATTTGTGTCCGTTCTGTAAATAAGCTGTCCTTCTCCCGCTAGTCCAGTAGGATTAGCAGAAACATTATCGACAATAAAGTTTTTAAGCTCGTTATTATCAAGATTAATATTAGATAAATATTTTATTGCCATAATTTTTTATTTTAATTAAATGTTACAACCCCAGTAAATCCTGGGTTTGCAGGTTGTGCAAATGTTAATGTTACTTGATTGTTGTCAACAAAGTCAACATCACAAAAAATTTCTTCTCCAGGACTTGCAATTGTTCCTGTTAAAACTGTTACTGATGGAATTTTATTTAATCCATGAACAACAGTGTATTGATTTGAGCCACTCAAAGCAAATGTAAAGTTTGCATCAGATGTCCCTGGAATACTTAACAAAGATATAAAATAATCTTTGTTTGCTGTTAAGCCATTTTGACTGTTCTTATGAGTAACAGCTATATCGTAAAAGTTTCCACTTGCATCTACTGTAGCGGTGTTCCATGTAAAAATAGCCCATTTAGATATGTCATCACATTGTGTAATTAACACATCTGCGCCTAATAATCCAGTTTCATAATACCCAGAAATGTCTGTTGTAGGCTCTACTAGTGCATACTTACTAATTTTAAATCCAGTAATTCCAGAAAAAGATACATTGTCATTACCTTGAGGATTAAAAGACAAGCTACCAGCTTCCACTGGAACTGTATTAGTATATACAAATCTTATGGCTTGTGACTGAACAGCTTCTCTGTTCATAAACTTAGCCACAGACTCTATAGTAAAGTTTTTAGTTGCAAAACTACTATTAGCATCTGAACCAATCCAATAGTCTGATCCTACTAATTTAGTGTCTAAGGGATAAGTACTAATTCTTGCCATATTATTTAGTTTTAATTTTTTGTCCTTTTTCGTAACTACGGCCACCAAAATATGCAGCTACAGTAGTCATTAAAAGCAACTTTAAAAGTTCTTTCCATTCATTATCAACTGTAAAGTTAATAAATCCTGCATCAACAAATATAAGCAAAACTGTAGACACAATTAAAAAAATTAAAACTAGAGGTCTTACACTTCTAGTAAGTTTATTTCCATGTTGTAAATCTACTTTCCATCTTTCTGTAACATTTTTTTGTTGTTCTGCTTCTGCATTAATAAATATCTCCGTCATTTCTTTTTCAAAAGCTGCTTTTTCTTCTTTTGTGTGTACAAATTTATTTACAACATTTCCAAGTTTTTCAGCAACACTAACAGCTGCACCACCAAATATTTTTGCTAATATGTCTTTCATATGTGTTTATATTCTTCTTTAGCATCAAAACTTGGACATAGTTTTGTTGAAAAATCTCTGTGTCCATATATTTTGGCTTCAGTATGCAGTTTTTTTAATAAACTTAAAAGTTCAACTAAAGATTCTTTTTGTTTATTAGTTCTAGTGTCTTCCCACTCTTCCATCGTGTCATTCATGCCTCCAATGTAACAGAGACCAATGCTAAATTTATTTTCTCCTTTACAATGAGCGCCTTGAATGTTTACCATTCTACCATATTCTAAAGAACCATCTAAATGAATAATAAAATGATATCCAATGTCTGAAAATCCTCTTTTTAAATGCCAAGATTTTATAGTCTCTGCACTAAAGTGTTTTCCTTTTGGAGTTGCAGAACAATGAACTATTATCTTATCTATCTTTCTCATTATCTTTTATAAACCTTTGTTTCTAGCTTGTCAATTCTTTTATCATGACTTTCCTCAACTTTTTCAATATACTCTTCTAAAAAAATTATTTTTTGTTCTAATATGTCATGAGATTTAGCTGGTGGAAGTTTTTTTGCTATTTCTATTTCTTGTTTATTTAAATCAATTTGTTTTGTCAATGTAGAATAAGTCATAGTTATGCTTATGATTCCACCAACAACCAATATTAATGTTTTTAAGTCTAAACTAAAATCTGGTTTCCCATCTCCATCAAAATCTAATCCTACTTCTTTTTTCATTTTTTATTTTTTATTATATAGTCTTTAATGTAATTAATATCATTTTTAATATCCGAGATATCTTCTCGCATATTTTTAAAATCATTTTTTATTAATTCATCTTTGTAAGACAATTCAATTCGTGTAACCTCTGGTATTGGTAATTGTTTTGCTAATGCAATGTCAGCTTTAAGAGTAAAAAAAACAGCCAGTAATGATCCTAACCCAAGAGCTGCTGTAATTAGTTCTTTTATTGACAAACTAAACTTGCTTTGTGGATTAAATTTTTTCATTATTGTTATTTTTTTACATAAGTGTAATTAAAAACTATCTCATCGTTTAACAAACTGTTAGTTTGTGTGTAGTAAAATTTATTTACCATATAGCTATTAATTTATCTGCTGTAGTTCCTGTTGCCATTACTTGAACACATTGTATAGGTAGGTAAGAACCTACTTGACAATTATGAAATGTTATAATATCACCAGCAACTGTTCTAACAGTTACATTATAAAATTGTGTAGCTATAGATGTTGCTGCAGTTGCATCACCTACATAAATTAAACAACCTTCATTGTTAGTTGTTGCAGAAACACCTCCATTTGCACCACCATAAGCAGGATAGTTTGAACCACCTTCAGCTTGTGAATAAATTCTAAAGTTGTCATTATATGTAGAATCACTTCCAAATATATTAGCACTTAGTGTTAATTGATCTGTATTTACAACAGCAGTTACTGTTGCAATACCTGGGTTGTCAGTATTTAACACTACATCTCCAGTTTTTACTCCTTTTGTTACAAAATTAATTTCATCATCTACTAATGCATTTTGTCTAACTATTAAATAGTTTTCTGGAGTTGCTTGAAATATATTACTAGCAAAGGCTAATTGTGTTGCAGAATCTACAGCTGTTACTGCGGCATTTGCAGGGGTTGTGGTGTTATAAACAACATCGCCTACAACCACGGGTAGTGGTGGAGTTGTTGATGTCCATGAAGATAAATTATCAATAAGTTTATTAGTAGCTATTGATGAATTAACTCCAGAGTCAACCTTGTTGCCTACTCCAGTCGCTGCTATAAAATTTGGATTTGGTATTGGAATTGTGTCACTTGGCACTACTATAAGTGCTTGTCCCGTATTTACGGTAATTTTTGGATATGCCATTTTTTTTAATTTAGAGGGTTAAAAATCTCTTACTTATCGTATGGAAACATACGGTTCAAGGTATCTCTACGCTTGTTACAACCACAATCTCCATTCGTTACTGTTTCGACTACTTTTTTTATACCAGTAGCCTTGGTAAATTTTTCTATACTATCGCCTATGCCTCTTGATTTCATAATTATTTTTTACAAACACACTGTGCGACTGGACATTCTTTTACATCTATTATTAGTTTTGATACTAACCAGTTCCATTTACATAAAAGTTTTTTCCAAACTTTCTGAATCCAATGTCCTATCTTAACTAATAACTTGCCCATTTATTTTTTCTTTTTAAACTCTTTAGCTAATGCAACTCCTCTTGCAGCTATTCTATCACTAATTTCTTGTGATCTATCATGCCACTCTACAAAACCTGCTGTAGGAGGATTCTGTTTAGAAATATTTTTATTAACTAATTTAATTTTTTTCTTAGCCATTATTTTTTATTTATTTTGCGCATTGTTTTTGCAAAATTATATTTTTTACTTCCTACTGGACAACTCTTACTACCATATTTTTTTCCAGTGCAATCACCAAGAGTTCCTCTTCGTTTTGCTCCTTGAAAAACATTTTGTATAAAGTTCTTAGCCATTATTTTAAATGACCATGAGTTTTCCAACTAGTGGAGTGTCTGTATGACATTCCAGAGTCTCCTCCATAAGAATGTCCATATTCTTTTTTAGACATAGCTTTTGATTCATCTCTACGATCTTTATAAGACTGAGATTTTTTTCCATGCTTTGCACCTAAAGACTCATCTAATCTTGAATTATATCCTTGTTTTTTCATAATATAAAAATTTATATATACAAATATACTAATATTTTATTTATATTTTTTCTTTAACCTTCTAGCTATTCCTTCCGCTCTATTTGCAGATATTTTTTTTGTTCTAACTTTTCTATTACCATTTCTGGTTTTAGAAACATACTTAGTAAATTCACCATTGTTTTCACTAACCTGTATAAATTTACTTTTTTCTCTTGTAGTATTTCCTTTAATTTTTTTTGTAGTTTTACTGTATGAAACATTTGGCTTATTGCTATAAGCGGGTGTGTTAGAGGATTCAGAAACAGTTTTACTTTTCTTTTTCTTACCCATTTTTTGATTAGACTTGGTTGAAGAACGAAATCTAATATATTCAGGATCATTTTTTTTCTTAGCCATTACTTTTTTTTTAACATCTCCAGCGTCTACGAGCCGCACAAATTCTTTTGTCTGGTGTTTTAGAACAACTTATATTGTGCATTTTCATTTGACCTAAAGACCTAGAACAATAAGACTTTCTTCTTTTGGTTCTGCCTTTACTAGGTTTTTTTTCGGTAACCGCTGTTTTTAGATTTGAACCAGGATTGGCTCTTTTATATGCAGCAACACCTTTAGCAGTCATACCAGCACCCGCAGATGCTTTTCTATAATTACCACCTGTTCCAGTTGTTCTTGCTATTGGCATTGTAAATTATTATTTTTTGTGACTATAGCCTTTTTTTTTAAGACTTAAATGTTGAGCCATTGTACGTGCAACTTTTTTTATTCCAGTTTTACTGTACATGTTATGAATTTTAAATGCCATTATTTTTTTATTGTTTTGACTTTACCGTTATGAGTACGTGCATACTTGTGAGTTTTAGTTTCTCTAATTAAAGATCCACTATAAGTTTTGCCTCCCCACTTCCAGCTTACTTTTTTTGCCATGATTTATCTATTTTTACTTCTACCATAGGAGTTTCTTTTGTCAATTGCTATTCCTGTTAATGTTTGTGTACTAGTGTTTGGTGGAATTGTTCCACCTCTTCTTTTTATTTTTCTTGCGGCTGCTTTTGGTGTTATTTTTCTTTTAACAACTTTACCGCTTCTTTTTGTTTTTGTAAGTGTTATTGTACGTTTTTTTTTGCCTGGCATAATATTTATTTTTTATTTTTTTTCATTTTAGCTCCTGCTATTCTGTCTGCATGTGTAATGCCAGGATTATTATCTATACCTGCCTTTACACTAAGCATCCCAAATTTATCAATGTCTTTGTTTTTAAAATTGATACTGTTATAATCTTTCTTAGCCATAATATTAATATGATGAGTTCATTTTTTTCTCCATACCATAGTTTGGATTATTTTTTACTTTACCTCCATTCATTTTTGCATACTGGTGAGCTTGAGCTTTACCTACTGCATTGTACGGAAATACTTTTTTACCTGATTTTGAGCTTACTGTTGGCATGTTATATTTTTAAATGTTTAATTTTATCTTCCTTGTCCACGATAAGCCTTCTTATAACCATTTTGACTACTAGAAGAGTTTTTACTATGCACACCTGGACGCTTCTTTTTTCTTTGAGACGTATAAGATACAAAATTATTAACAGCCATTATTAAATAATAACCCTTTTACCTACTACTTTGCTCTTAGGCATTTTGACTGCAACTTTTTTTGGAGCAACTTTTTTTTCAATTTTTTTCTTAGCCATAATTTCTATTATTAAAATAATTATATTTACAAATATACTAACTTTAATTTAATGAAATCTAAAGGCGTCTATCAGCGCAAGGCTACTTCAAGAATTACACCTTCCCACAACTATCTAAAATACTGGAGAGTAATTAGATATTGGATTAAGGCTAAGTACAATTTATCTACACCTGATCTTGAAATGTTATTGTTTTTATACAGTGAGGATATATTTAACAAGGACCAGTTTAAAAAGTATGAAGAAATTATGAGTTGGGAATATCCTAGGTTTGCTAGGCTTCTTCGTGACGACTGGATTCATGTGTGGAGAAAAAGACAGGGCAATAAGGCTACACTTTACGAGTTAACCTATAAGGCTAAACGCATCATAACAATGATTTACAAAAAATTAAATGGTGAGGAGATTGCGGAGACTGCACACTCTAACCCTTTATTTAGAAGTGATGCATCGTACATGGATAAGGTTTACAGAAATACGATTATTGAGATGAATGATTTTATAAAACAACAACGACATCTCTCTCAAGAATAATAGTATACTGCTTATCGTTTATGATCATTGTATATCCTGACATCTTGTCGTAGTATATCATATCACCTTCTTCTATATCCTGAACATTAGTTCCAGGCTTTACCACCTTACCTTTTTTATATCTAAAATCTTTTATATCGTTTGCAGATAGTAGCAGTCCAGAGTCTGTTTTTATTTCCTCTTCAATAGTATCGATAATAATGTATTTATTTATAGGGATCATGCTCGTTTATGTGTTATAATTGCATTAGTTGATAGTATAGTTGTTGCTACTGACACTGCATTAATTAGTGCGTTCTTAGTTACTTTTAGTGGATCGATTATACCTAACACATACATATCATCAACTACTTCATTCTTTACATCGTATCCTATATTACCTCCCATGTGTTGAAATTTACTAATTATCTCAGTCACATCTTGACCTGAATTAATAATTATTTGTTTTAATGGCACTTGTATTGCTTCGGATAGTATTTCTCCAGCTACTTGTATGTTCGGTTCGTTATCAAATGGTTTGTATGACTTAACATATTCTCTTAAAAATCGTGCACAATGAAATAGTGCCAGTCCTCCGCCGGGAATAATGCCTTCTTGCAAGGCGCTACGAACTGCACACACCGAGTCATCGACTCGGTCAAATTTTTCTTTTTGCTCAACGTCGCTATTAGCTCCGACATATATACAACCTATGGCGCCGGCTAGACTGGCGACTCTTTCGTTTATAAAGTCTTTATCGCTTTTAATAGTCATATTTTGTTGTTGTTCCTTAAGCTCTTCTATTCTGTTTAGTGTTACATCACTAATTTCTGCATCCTTAATTAAAACACTGGAGTCTTTACCAACTATTATTTTATCTACATGTCCAAGGTCGTTCATGTTTATAAGACTTAAGTCGTCACCAGTTTGTTCTGAGAATATTTTTGCTCCTACCGCGAAGGCTATGTCTTGCATCAGCTCGTGACTTTTATAGCCAAACTGTGGAGGCAGAACAGTACATACTTTTAAATTATTACGAACCACATTGGCCGCAAGTGTATTGACCACATTGTCAGCACATGGTGCGATGATTAGTAGTTTCTTATTTTGTTGTATGATTGGTTTGAGTACATTCTCTATTTGCAGTATGTTATCTATTGTTATGTCACATACTAGCACCAGTACATCTTCAAGCACACACTCGTCTTTACGGTGATTGTTTAAAAACATAGGAGAGGAATATCCTCTATCTACTTTTATACCATTAGTTACTTCTGCATAGGTCTCGTGGTTCTGAGATTTCTCTACAGTTACTATACCATTGGTGCCAACTTGTTTATAGGCATCGGCAATAATCTGTCCAATTTCTTTATCGTTATTAGCAGAAATAGTAGCAACATCGAGTAGGGTTTCAGGAGTAATCTTCTTAGATTCTTTCTCAAGTATACTAATAATTTTATTACAATGCTTGTTGATTGCTTTAATAACCTCAGTGATGTTATGGTTTTCTTTTAACAACTCTTGCCCAGCATTTACTATAGCTTCAGTTA
>TARA_B110000046_G_scaffold173071_1_pt1 | contig 12878 bp, 13 predicted proteins | sample TARA_B110000046 | Tara Oceans TARA_B110000046 (sample SAMEA4397157) | marine metagenome | biome: Polar Biome; feature: [DCM] deep chlorophyll maximum layer (ENVO:01000326); material: water (ENVO:00002006), including particulate matter (ENVO:01000060) such as... | depth 40 m
AACACTATTAAACCCATAACCATTGGCAAGAAAAAAAGTAGGATCGTAAACAGGTACCTTAACCTGATGCAGCGCCGTTGCTGTATGATCGTGTTCAATAATTGAATCGTGGTGCCAATCTACATCTACTTCTGATGTAATTATTTGATTATCAACCGTGATTTCATATCCTCCTTCCCAGGTTAACTCAGGGTACTTAGGCCTAACAACGACCATTCCGTACATTCCGGCTTGTACATGTACACTAGAGGTAACATGGCAATGGTAAATATAAGTACCGGGTTCGGGAGCTTTAAAACGATAAAAACCATGGTCCATGTGAGCAACATCGAAAGACAACATAGGTACTCCATCGTTTGCCTGATTTACATCTAATCCATGTAAGTGAATAGTATGTGGTGCACCTTGTGACACATTCCATAGATCAATTTCAACGCTATCACCTTCGGTAAACACCAACAAAGGGCCAGGGATTTTTGAGGGAGCCGAAAGTGTTCGTGTGTAACCCATTATACGGACATTAGTTGTGTCATCCAACTGAACATAATCGGTATTTCTTGATATCACCAAGAACTTTTCATCTTGTGAAAAAACACTTACAGAGCTTATTATAATAAGAAAGAACAATACCTTTTTCATGGAACAATTCTTAGGGTAGTGAACATTCCGTTTGGATAAAACATACCACCGGTAACACCTATTAGATTGTGATCGTGGACTGGGTAAACTCCTGGTTTATCTGGTATTAATTCAAGTTTCAAAACCTCCATAGGATAAAGAGGAAAAGTATCCTTTGAACGGCCAATTGTTTCAGGATGCTTTGAAGAGTTTAATGTTTTTAGATGGTAACCATGAAAATGAATTGAATGTATAGACAGGCCTGTATTTGCAATTACTAAGTGAATTGTATCGCCAACCGAACCGGCAACTCTTGAATCAGCATGGCTGTCAACATTTGGATTAGATAGGTTGTTGACCGTAAAATAATCAGGATAATATAGCAAGGGGTTCATTGCTCCAGTGAAAGTATCTTGATGCCACTTTGATTGAAACTCACGTACGTTCCAAAAATATGTTTTAATGTTAGTTTGTTCTACTGCAAGCAACCCTGATATTGACGAATACTGGTTGTTTGGAAAGACACCCTCATCGAAAATTATAAATGTTCCTTCTTTGTTTAGTTTAAGGTAAAAGTAGCTTGAATCATAAGAGCTGATTAGACTTGAGTTCACATAATTCTCAATAGTAAAATTATGAGAAAGAGTATCTGCGTTAATCACCTTAAGTACAAGTGAATCGTTTAAGCTGAATTTACCTAGAAAGGGATGTACAGTGTTTGTATCAGCAATTGAAACTATTGGAAGCGTATTACTATCAACCAGTTGCAAAGTATTTGGTTGGAATCGTAAAGTTAAATTATGAGTTGCTCCGAATGCCGATTGAAGATAAACCACAAACAGCGTCAAGTATAGTAATCGCACTAGTTGCTAATTGTAAAACGTATTGTCTTAGATTGTTCTTTAATAACAGCAAAATAAACGCCTGTATTTAAATATGCTACGCTAAAACCACTGTTACTATTTGAAATAATTTCAGAAGCAATGTGCTGACCATCCACACTATAAATATCAACTTTTGTTGACTTTGAAACATTTGTGAAATTCAAGTTATCCTTTGCAGGATTGGGGTACAGGTCAATTGGTGCGTCATTTTCTACTGATCGGATACCAACATTGTTTTTGGCAACAACTTTAAATGTAACAGTATCTGCTACCATAGTTTTGGCATCATAAACAGAAAAGCTTACCTCACCAGAATCAAGAGCATCATAAGGATTAACATTAATTTTAAAGAATGCATTTATTCCTCCAGGCAAAGTTGTCATTGTTCCGCTATCAGGAATACCCGTATAGCAACTGGTATAGTCGCATAGAGCAATATCCCAACCGGGGTTCAATGTATTATCGAAAGCATCCCATTCTAAGAATAAATCTGATCCCAACAAATTAGAAATGTCAATTTGCGCTGAATTGTATGAATTCAAATCTACTTCTATCAATGCTGACTTATCTATACACTCAAAAGTTTGAGCGTATGTTACGCTTGCCAAAGCAATTGCGAGGGTTGAAAGTATTAGTTTTAATTTCATCTTATTAATATTTATTCTTAGCTTTTTGTTACGCTAATTTTTCTGTGAATCACTTTATCTTCAAAACTAATCTTTATAAGGTAAATCCCTGCATTTAAATCAGATACATCAACTTGTGTTCTCAGTTCCAAATCAAGCGATTGGATTAATTTTCCATTAAGGTTTAGTATTTCGATACTTCTTGGCGTTTCCAAAAAGTCAAAATTCATGACTGAATTTGATGGATTTGGATAAATCTTCACAGTCGCCTCATTTAATATTTCGTCCGTTGAAACAGGAAATGATTGATCATTTTCGATACGTACTACTTTTTTATTTGAATAATCAACAAAGTAAATTTGACCATCAGGACCAATTTTCACTCCCATTAAATCGGCATTTGCATAGTCAGGAGTAATTCTTCCCATTTCAGCAAAATCATCATCAATATCATAAATTATTAACTCCCCAGAACCATTATTGGTTACAATTAATTGATTTCCGACAATGTCAATTCCGACTGGTTTGTCTAACCCAGTAGTTATTACTTCCTCAACAGTAGCATTTAAGAATTCAGAGTATTCAGCCAAAGGTTCGTTGTTGATTTTTGTTAAATTTTTATTATACAATCCGGTGGTAATATCAAGTCTGAAAATTTTATTATCACCAGTACTGCAACCATACAACCATTGTTTGTTATCATCAATTACACAATGACTTGGAACAGTAGCTGTTAAAGACTTTTTAAAACTCACATCTTTGTATACGCGAACTTCACCATCACCATGATAAGTTTGGCCTGGACCATGATCTCCATGAAAATTGTAACGTTTTACAGTTAAATCATAACCATCCATTATCCAAAAAACATTGTCGGACTCCCATGCTATACCTTTGCCATAAGGCGATTGATGTATCATATCAAGATGACTTCCATTATATTGTGAAGTTGGAGGATTTCCAACAATACCATATATACTTAAATCACTTGGCCATAATGTTGGTCCTGTAAACTTGCCCCCATTTCGGTTTGCATCTATAATGTCTTGAGATGTTGCAAAATTACCATTGTCACCAAAAGCAATACCACTTGACAAAGCCATAAAATGCCAAGCGTTGCCGTCTCTTACATATTTATGAGATGGCGTATCCGTGTCTGCATCAGAAATAATAACAGTATTACCACCTGAATTAGAAGTTCCTTTATTGTTTACCCATAATTCAAACGGCCGATTAATTACATCTAAATGAAAATCTAAATCTACTGGGGTTGAAATTTGATTCGTGGCATTCGCTATTTCCACAAATTTATTGTTGGCAGCATTATCTATATATGCCCCTAAATTACCCTGTGCTGAAGCAGTTATACCTCCGATTAAAAATGTTAGAATTACTTTAAATGTTTTCATAAAATTAATTTATTGGTTAATGTTAATTCGGTTACTTACAGCAAATTAAATGACTTGGCTCAGCTATGAATTGCTCATCGTAAATTATTCCGAATCAAACCGATACGAAAGTATTGAAATAACTATGATATATCTAATTTTAAATGCAAGCTAGCTTACCATAACTAGTCAACATCTACTTTCCAGCCACAAGGTAGAACCTGTAAACTTCCCACCTTATCGATATCTATTCCCAAGTTACCTTGTGCTGATGCTGTTAACCCGAAGGTAAAAAGGAACAGTGTTATTTTAATGATTCTATTAAATATTATTGAGTAAAAGGATTTGAATGTGATTGATTTGATAGAAACTGTTGGTCTGTCAAAGTTTTTAAAAAGTTAATTAAATCAACTTTATCCTCATTGGTTAACATCAAGCCAGTTTGTTTGGTAGTAAGAATTGCCGGATCAACTGAAGAGGATTCATTAATACCCTCATTGTAATGATTAACAACTTCTTCCAACGTTGTAAACCTACCATCGTGCATGTAAGGTGCTGTTACTTCAATGTTTCTAAGTGAAGGCACTTTAAATTTGGCTCTATCTTCTGGTAACCCAGTAACATCTTCTCTGCCAATATCTACCATATCAGCATCTGTATCCAGGCCATTGTTCATGTATTCATCATTTTCAAAATTAGACCCACCATGACAATGAGCACAATCGGCTCCTGATTGTGAAGGAAAAAATGGATTGTACTCAGTTTCATAAAGTAACCTTCCTCTTTCTTCACTATCTGAAAGTTGTTCCGTTCCTGCCAGAAATTTATCATATTTTGAATCTGCTGAAATAATACTCATCATAAATTGCTCAAGTGCCAACGAAATCTTGACATCGGTAACCTCAATGCTTCCAAAAGCTCTCATAAATCTATCTGGATAAATGGGCGAATTACTCAATTTCTCAACAACATTTTCAAGGGTTTCATTCATTTCCAATGGATCTTGTATTGGTTTAAGAGCCTGGTCACGCAATAAATTAGCTCTTCCATCCCAAAAAAATTGATTGTCATGCCAAGCCATATTAAATATTGGCATAGCTTGTCGTTTACCAAATTCACCTTCCACGCCTTCCGAAAATTTATCAGAATCAGAAAATCCATCAGCTTGTTCATGACAACTCCCACAAGACTGAGAACCATCTTTTGATAAAAGGGTTTCGTAAAATAATAATGTCCCAAGCTCAACCCCCGCAACAGTTAACTTATTGTCCTCGGGCCAGGCCGGCTCAGGCAAGTTTCCAATATTCAACTCTAATGGAGTATCATCGTATTCTAAAGTAGTAGTTTTAGGGTAATCACCTTTATCACAAGATAAAACACCCACAAAAACAAAAATAATAAGCATTGTTTTAAATCTCCTCATACAACCTATTTATTAATGAACTTTAGCATTTGTTCATTAATACCATCACCAGTGATTTTTATAAAATACACGCCACTTTCATTAACCTCAATTTCATGTTTGATGTTTGTCTGTAATTTGTTCTGTATTTTAATTGACTTTCCTTGAATGTTTAAAATTTCAGCATTAAAATTCAATTTCGATAGAGTGTTTACTTGCAAATTTGTTTTGCCATCTTTTGCAGGAACGGGATAAATATCTACAGATGTTATTCCGTCAATTGAAGCGGTAGACTGAATTAGCTCAAAACCTGAAAACACAAAATCTCTAAAGTTTTCTATTGCTTTTTTTGCATCTCCTGATTCACTATGCTCAATAGTTCCTGAACTAACATCAATATCTTCTAAAGCTTTTGTATAATCAGCATAAAGATTAATATCAATAATATTATTTGTTGCGGATGCGGAAACGCTAACTGTAGTTTCATGGTAATTTTTATCTCCTAAACCATGTAATTCGAATGCATTACTCAGGCTAGATCCTGCTTTTCCTTCTAGAGCAATGAATCTATATCCTGAAGTCCACCCCCAATGCATAGATGGGGATTTTGGGCTAAGAGGATGAGACGTATGAAATAAGGTTGGGTCACCATGATTAAAATCCTGTTCAATACCAATATGAAATTTAATAGCTTCTATGTTCGTGATATTAAAAGTACCAAGTTCTTGGGTTGTTTTTAGACTGGCATCAACTAACATCCAAATACTGTCCAACTGAGTTTCTGTTCCTCCATCATGAACTAAGGTAACTCCAGAAACGTAGTATTGAAGCCTCTTTACATCAAAGTCATTTGAGAGATTATTTTTAGAAGATTGATTAAAAGCGAAATCGTCAGCACCTAATTTATGGTTAATGTTTAGGTTAATGGTATTCTGTGCGAACAGCAAAGAACTAAGTAAGATTGTAAATACAGATAAAGTAATTTGTTTTTTCATAATTTTATTTTTAAAGTTTTTCTAGGTTCATTTTACATACAGGACAGGTTCCTTCTTCTATGTATGTCTTATCTTCTTCACATTGCATAGGGCATTGGTATTTTACTTCAATAATTTCTGAAGAAGATGATGTACTGCAACTTTGAAGTAATGGGGAGCTGGTTAAAATTAAAACCATAATGGCTTTAATAAGAAAATTTATTTTAATTGACATTTCTTTAATTTATTGATATTGGTTAATAAGCAATATATACGCAACTATTAACTAGGTATCAAATCAAAAATGTAGCAAATAAAATATTTAAAGATGCGGTTATTAAAGGAGGCGGGCTCAAACCAAAATAATATTGGCTTCTAATATTTGTGGTTAACGAAATCTTGAGCTCAGGAAGAATCATCGATGGATTAACATTCCAAATGTTTAAATCAAGATTAAAACTATCGAATTGATCGTTAATTTTCACCTTCTCAACTACATTTTTACAACAATTGGTTTTGACCTTAGTTTGAAAGGGCTTCTCTAAAGCAGCATCAACTTCCATCCCACAAGTTAAGCTATTATCAAGAAATGAAATTTTCTGTTTGTGGATTTTGCCAAGGCAATAATGATTGGTCACAGAATACCCTACAGTGGTAAAAAGAAATACCAGCAATACAATTACTGAGACTGTTTTTTTTAACATCATTAATTTCAAAAGTCCTATAAAAATAGAATAATTATTTTAAAATTGAATTTATTGTTTTGGATGTAACAAACAATACCAAGATAGATACCGGTGATTATTAGGTTTCGTGAATTGAGCGACGCATAAAGACCGCTTATCATCTTAGTTTTTAATGGTTGTTAACCAAAACAAAATAATGGCACACAACTCAAGCTTGTTTTCAAACGATAATATTTCCATTTCACGTTGAATTGACGATAAAAAAGAAATAAACTACCTATTATAATCTTAAAGTTGGTTGGGTTTAACACCAAGCAAACTCTTTTAACTTGAGTGGTCGGCAATAATTACCCAAGTACCATTTATCTTTTTCCAATGTAAGGTAAAATGCCCATTTGGGTTGTCTTTTTCTCGCTGTAAAGACCATTTACCAATAACGAATGCCGTTTTATTTGTAGTAATTTCTAGCTTTTTAATGGTAAATACTAATTTTCCCATTGCGGCTTTATCCGGATACGATTTTTTGTAATTATCCAGTGTGTTTTGCCAACCATAAGTTAGTCCCTTCGAGCCAATAAAAACCAACGAATCGCTTTCCCAATAACCATCCATAAAAGCATTTAGGTCGCCGTTGTTCCATGCCGACTCTTGTTTGCTCATCACTTTTCTGATTGCTTCTTCATTAGGTTGAGCAGAAACGCATAAAACACCAAAAACGGCAACTATAGTGAATATGTATCGCATTATAAATCGTTTAAATTAATTGTATCGTTTAATACTTCCCATGTATGGTCAGCCATTAGTTTTACCTTCGAAACAAAAGTGTGTTTTAAGCTGTGGCCCCATTCCTCTGGCGTCAACATCGACATACTGTAAACTCCATTATTTTTTTGATACATATAATAAATATGTCCAACCAAAGGAGCAAAACCAATTTCTGCATTGTAAATCAATTCCGACAACTCAACTCTTCGGTTGATGGTTTTTGCTTGATCAATGAGTAATTTCATCTGCACCTGAATTTGCTCCATCTGCTTGTTGGTTTGCTCAACCATTGCTGCCATTGCTCTGCCTTTAATGAGGCCTTTATCTATTGGTTTAATTACCGCTGAGCCAACATGGTGTGCATATTCTAATGTTGCAGGAGTTTCAGTTACTTTATCTTTATCTATTGGGTTTTGCATAACTTAAGTTGTTTGTCTATTCAAAACAGAAAACTTTCCAGATGGTTTAATTTTCATCTAAATTAATGCGCTTGTACTCTTTAAATAACTTTGGTTCGGCTTTCTCCACTTCCGCTTGGTATTTTATCCAATCGGTTTCAAACATTTTATTGATTCGTTTTAAAGCTACTTGAAAATCGGTTTTAGCCATATTCATTGCTAATTCAGCTTGTTCAGATGGACCTCCTTCCGGAGACAACATATAATCCATAACATCGTACAACTTATTATTTATCCGAACAGTTACATGGTCGTAGCCTTTGAACCCTTTCGGTAACATAAATAGCTCATGGTATGTTTTAATGGAATCTTGAATGGCTTTACCAGATTTGATTATATCCTTTTTTACCGAATCTTCTAGACTTGCTAATTGCTTGTTAATATTTTCAATTCTCAATTTGGCATCGTTCAATTGATCTACTGTTTTGGTAGCTGCCTTTACAATTTCAAAATAACTGTCAATCATTTTGTCTTTAGCTAAAGCTCCTTCTGCATTAAACTCAACTCTTGGATCTCTTAATACATTCACCCAGGATGAATCTCTGATGCTACCCTCAATCATTTTAATTAAGTATTTACCTGGAGATACGCCAGGCCCACGAGAAGGTTCTGCATCTTTCTTTGGCTTTGCGTAGGATGGATACCGCACTCCATTTCGAGATAAATCCCAATACATTCGGTTTAACCCTGTATCGGGTTTGGCAATGAAATTTCGTATAGTATCTCCCTCTTGGTTAAAAATTACGACATGCAGCTTTTCTTTCTTTCTATCTTTTTTCTCTTTGGCTTCATCTTTTTTTTCTATTTCTTCTGCTTTTTCAAACGATTTCCAATAGCTTACCAATGCTCCTCGCTTTCGATTATCTCCTTTAAAAATAGCATCTGCTGTAAAGCGAGTACCTGTTGCCGCCGCATTGTAAGCTAAATAAGCATCACGAACGGCAAACATTTTTAATTCACCAAAATCCTCTCCTCCTTTTTCAGCCGCGCTTCTTAAAGGCTCAATGTCATCAAAAACAAAAGCTGCTCTACCAAATGTACCAACAACCAAATCTTTTTCTCTTGCTTGAATTTTCATGTCCATGCTAGAAACATGTGGGTAACCTTTCCACCATCGTTGCCAAGCATCTCCTTTGTTTAAACTAAAGTATAGCCCATTTTCAGTTCCTAAAAACAAAAGGTTTGGTTCTACAGGGTCTTGAACAAAAGACAAACAATGGCCTGATACTTTGCTTTCATCAACCAAATTTCTCCATGATTCACCGCTGTTGTTTGTGTAATACAAATAAGGTTTCCAATCGTTGTTGCGGTAGTTGTTTACTACTACCCAAGCTTCTTTTTCATTAAAGGTTGAGGTTATTATTTGAGGAATCCACCCATTCTTAGGTAGTCCTTTTAATTTACTGTTTTGAAGACTCCAATCTGCTCCTCCATTAATTGTCAGTTGAATGTTACCGTCATCAGTGCCAACCCATATTATGTCTTTGTTAATCGAACTTGGTGAAACACAAATAATGCTGGTATAATTCTCAGCCTGAGTAGCATCAATGGTTAAGCCTCCGCTAGTTGCTTGTTTTTGAAAAGCGGTATCGTTGGTGGTTAAATCTGGTGAGATGATTTTCCACGAATTGCCTTTATCTGCAGTGTAATGAACGTACTGACTACCAAAATAAAGGGCACTATTGTTAAAAGGATCTTGCGCTATTGCTCCGTTCCAATTAAACCTGAGAGGCAATCCTTTTGGATGCATTGGTTTTATTTTATGATTCTGTCCCGTTTCTTTATCATATCTACTTACGTTACCTCCTTGATACATGGCAAAACCATAACGATTGTCCTCCGCATCAGGAACCACGTCAAAACCGTCACCAAACATAACCTCATTCCAGTAGCTATTTCTAATTCCGCCTGAACGCCAAACGTATGCAGGCCCAACCCATGAACCATTGTCTTGCATTCCTCCGTAAATATTGTAAGGTATATCGTTATCTATATTGATGTGATAGAACTGACCCAAAGGTAAATTTTCAGCAAATCGCCAAGTTTTACCGCCGTCGTGTGATATATTAAGACCACCATCATTGCCATTAATTAAGAATTTAGAATCTTTTGGATGAATGTAAAACGCATGATGATCGGGATGCACTTTGCTATAATACATTATAGTTTTAAAAGTTTTACCCCCGTCAATACTTTTATCGGTTACAGAATACAAGTTGAAGAGTGTATTTTCATTGCTCGGATCTGCATAAATGTCTGCATAATAAAATGGTCGATTACCGATGTTTTTGTCAGTTATTTTTTTCCAGTTTAAACCTCCGTCAAGCGAATGATACAAGGCTGTTGATTTTGATTCAATAAGAGCGTATATTTTATTTGGATTTGCTGCTGATATTGCCAATCCTATTCTTCCTATTTCTCCTTTTGGAATGCCCTCTTTTTGGGTTCTTTTTGTCCAAGTTTCACCTGCATCATAGGTAATATACATCCCTGATCCTTCGCCGCCTGATTTAAAATGGTAAGGCCAACGTTGATATTGCCACATTGCTGCTATCAATTTGTTCGGGTTTGAAGGGTCTACAATTAAATCAGCGCAACCGGTAGTTTCATTATTGTATAAAATTTTACTCCAAGTCTTACCTCCATCAATTGTTCTAAAAACACCGCGTTCTTCGTTTGGCCCCCATGCAGAGCCTAACGATGCAACAAAAACAACATCAGGATTATCGCGGTGAATAATAATTCGATGAATAGTTTTTGATTGCTCCAAACCCATTAATTTCCAGGTAACACCACCATCAATCGATTTGTAAATACCTGCTCCGCTGGTGTGGCTATTTCTAGGATTCCCTTCGCCTGTGCCTGCCCAAATAACGTCTGGATTGTTTTGTTGAATGGCTATTGCTCCAACCGAGTTTACTTCTACTTCATCAAAAATTGGTTTCCATCTTATTCCTCCATCTTCAGATTTCCATAATCCACCTGAAGCGGTTCCTATATAGATTTCTTCAGGATTGTCGGCAACAACATCAATAGCAGTTACACGGCCGCTCATTCCTGCAGGTCCAACCGATCGTGGCTTAAAGGTTTCCCAATACTTTTCGGTTAATTGCTGGCCAAAAATGGCATTCATAAAAAGTGCTAAAAATAAGGTAAATGTCAACCGCATAGGCAGAAAATTAGAGTTTCGAAAATAATCAAATAGAACCACAAACTATGTAATGAGTAGATTTGTATATAATAGAAATGTATTATAATCTAAACGATTAACCTCAACATAATTTTTTTTGTATATCTAGCCAGTCAGGCAGACCACCAATATTTCTATCATCAATGTAAACATCAGCTTTTATTAACCTTGATGCGCCTTCAATCAATTCTTCGTTGGGATGGATCTTATTAACTGCGTAAAAATGAATTCCATTGTCTTCGCAATAAGCCACTGCATCATCTAACAAGGTTCCATGTCGGTAAGTCCAAAGTAGTAATCTATGACCGGCTTCACTAAGTTTAAGTATAGTTTCAATTGCATGTGAAATGGGTTTTCCAATTTTTGGATATTGGTGTTCTACAATGGTTCCGTCAAAATCGATAGCGATGATCATCTTTTCTTGAAAATATTTAAGATTTTACCAACAATTCCAGCCTTTGGTAAATTTACCTCTTGCTCTACCCCACCTTTTTCGGCAAGTTGAATCTCTTGCCATATTTCGCCCCATCCTGGAAGTCCTCCAAAGTTTTTGTTGCTCACAAAAACATCACAAATAATTTTCCTGCTACCAATATCTTCTATTCTTTCGTCAGAATAACTCATATTTACAGCATAAAAATCAACCCCATTGTCTTTACAAAAACGAACAGCCTCAGCTAAAGCTCTACCCTCACGAGTCGTCCATAAAACCAATTGATGGTGATTTTTATCCATCATCTTAAGTGTTTCAAAAACGAAAAGTTTGGGTTCTCCTATTGCAGGATAAGCATCCTCCACAATAGTTCCATCAAAATCAATAGCAATGACCATCTGTTCAAACAATAAATATTATAAATATTCTGATTTAGTTATTTTTAATTCAGCATTTAATTCATACAAATAAGGTTGACCTGTTGGAATTTCTCTTTTTAAAATCTCTTCAGATGATAAACCTTCTAAATGCATAATTAATGCTCTCAGGCTATTGCCATGAGCTGAAATAATGATGGTTTTATTTTCCTTTAACTTAGGCTCAATGTTAGCCGTATAATAAGGGATTACTCTTTCTAGAGTATCTTTTAAACTTTCGCCATTTGGAGGAGCAACATCAAAACTTCGTCTCCAAATATGAACCTGTTCATCACCGAATTTTAGCGCAGTTTCTTTTTTATTTTTTCCTTGTAAATCGCCATAATGGCGCTCGTTTAAAGCTTCATTTTTCTCAACATGCAAATGACCTTGACCTATTCCTTGAAGAGCAATATCTAAAGTACGATTGGCTCTTATTAATACAGATGAAAAAGCGGCATCAAAATGAAAATGTTTTAGTTTATCAATAGCACCATTTGCTTCTTCCACACCTTTAGGAGAAAGATCTACATCTACCCACCCAGTAAATAAGTTTTGAAGATTCCACTCTGACTGTCCGTGACGTATAATAACAAGTTTTGACATAATTTTTATTTAGTTTTCAAAAGTATCAAATCCAATCGCTTGAAATAAATATAATTGATCCTTTATTTAATAATTTGATACATAATTTATCCGTAATGCAATTGTTGAACTACTATATTTGACAGATTAATTGTAAACTCAAAACTTAAAAATATGGCTTTCGAATTACCAAACTTACCTTATGCATACGATGCATTAGAACCACATATTGATGCAAAAACTATGGAAATACACCACAGCAAGCATCATCAAGCGTATACCAATAAATTAAATGCAGCAATTGATGGAACTGACATGGCTGGTAAAACAATTAAAGATTTATGTGCTAACCATAATGATAACAGCGCAGTAAGGAATAACGGTGGCGGATTCTTTAACCACAACTTGTTTTGGTCGGTTATGTCGCCAAATGGTGGTGGTAACCCAAGTGGT
>TARA_B110000046_G_scaffold46595_1_pt1 | contig 12876 bp, 11 predicted proteins | sample TARA_B110000046 | Tara Oceans TARA_B110000046 (sample SAMEA4397157) | marine metagenome | biome: Polar Biome; feature: [DCM] deep chlorophyll maximum layer (ENVO:01000326); material: water (ENVO:00002006), including particulate matter (ENVO:01000060) such as... | depth 40 m
AATTAATTTACTGATGCTTACCCGGTAATAATCCATATGTTCTAATATTTTAATTATTGAAAATGAGCAGGAAAGAGAAAAAGTTGCAAGCGAACTTGAGAAAAATGACGAATCACTAAAAAATTTGATCCAAAGTTATTTAGAATTAGCTGGTAAAAACCAAAATGAAGATTTCAAAAAGCGATCGAATTTTCTTAAAGTATTTCCATTATTTTTCGCCGAAAATGCGCCCGATTTTTATGAAGATCGCGAAATGCAAGCAATCAAAAAAGGTTTATTAGATTTAAATATTAAGTTAAATATTTTTGAATTACCAAAAACTACGCAAGCATGCTTTTGGTACATTTTTTTTAATTTTATGACCCCTATAAAGGGAGAAATTGAAATAACTACACCAAGACGCAAAATATTAGCCAAAAAGTACTGTCGTAAAGCCGACCCAAATAGTCGAACATTGCAAAACACATTTTTACAACTGAAAAAAAGTGGTCTTTTAGTTGAAGTGAGCAAAGAAAAACATACTACTCGATATGTAGTCCCTTTAATATCAGCTACACGAAGTTTTACAGAATCTTATATAGCATTACAAGTTTCGTACCTTGAATTACTACATAGCGCTCATATAAAAGCGATTAGTAAGCCTGAGAATAATTTTCTAGACTCGAGAAAAATTAAACAAACGTTAAGAGACCAAATGACAGATGAATTTATGGAAAAAATGTCTTACGAAAAACAAAACCTAAAACTAAAGGTGACATATGAAATCGAATGTAATTCAGAATCTGGAGAGTTAATTTTCGGAGATCTAGTTGATGTCATTAATGTAGAACAGACACAGAAAAACCAAGATGATCAATTACAAGTTATTAATCGATTTTTAAGTTGTGGGTATGAATTGAAGAAGAGCCAAATAAACGAATTATGCAAACGGAATATTGCAATGTTAGCTTCAAACTACAACCAGGATCAAGCGGGTGTTAAACGAATTATAAAATCGACACCGACTATAGGCCGGGCAACATATAAGAATTTGATTGAATTTTTCTCTTCTGATATGACTGTTTAATTACTTCCTTCTACAGGACTAACGCATGATAATTCTTTTATTTACAATGTCTTGTGAATGAAAGGATTTCATATTATATAATATATAATATAAATAAGAGCGATACGTTTTGAAAAAGCGCCTTCAAACACCCTCAAACACTTGTAAAATATAGGTTTAAGTATAATTTTATTCGTATATATTATTGTAAAAACTATTACAAAAATACTTGTAAAAACTATTACTAAGCCTAAATTCAATAAAACTAAAACGCTAAGTCATTAAAATTATACCAACAATACAATTTAATATTGTATTAATTGCATTAAAAGTACATTAAAATTATACCAACAATACAATATTAAGTTGTATTGTTGATATAATTTAATTAATTAATTAATGTTTTAAATTACGAAAAAACTAATTTCATAAGGTAGAATAAAAGGCACACAAGATAAATTAGATAAAAAAAATTAGATAAAAAAAACCATTATGGGTAGAATTATAGGACTTTCAACTGCGGTTATTGGTTATTCGTTAACTGGGTGCTATTCTGCACCGATAGCTATACCTGGATATTGCTTATATGCATTCGGTTTGACACGTTTAATCATTGGTTAAGATACCATGTTAATTATTAATATATTACAACATGTCCCATAAAATAAAAAATCAGAGACAGTATCTTGAATCTTGTTTAAATAGTCGTGGAATTGAATCGAAAATGATGATTTCTTCGACTTCTAACGTAAAATATTCAAGAGGTTTTAAGACGGAAGTTTCAGACTTCATTGAGCGAAAAATTGGTGGGAAAAGTATAAAGGTTTACGTTAAACAAAGTTTAAAAAATTCTCTCTCAAGGAAAAATTTAGAACTTTTATGTAAGCGGATTGTAACTCGTCAGTTGGTTAAAAAGTTAGGCTTGGCCGGAATTACATCAATAGTAATTTTATGCTTCCCTAAATTCTCGCGTGCTATTGATATGGGCGATGTGCCTTTACCTATGCCTGAAGGTCTAGATCCAGTGACTGGTAGACCAATAATGAGTCAATCTGGAGTACACTGTGAACAGGTAGCGATGCAGTGGTATAGGGCCTGTTGTAGTTACAAAAACCTATACGGTAAACCGTCTATTGCGCGACAGTGGGACTGTGCAGCACACACTGTTTTTGCCTGTGTCGGGACGACAGGCATGGGTGCAAGGCTCGCAGGCAGTTGCGCATTTGAACAAGATTGGAAATGGACGGGCGCAGCACTCATCGCTGGGGGTGGTGTTTTAATGCTAGCTTCCCGACGCTCGCAAGAAGCGTACATGTATTGGACTATGACCGACTGGTGCGATTGTGGTCTGGGTGAAGAAAAGGGGATTTTTTGTCCTACAAGCTGGTCGGCAGCACGTGCGTACGTAGGCTCGCCTGGTTTTTGGGAGGAAGCATCCAGTTGGGTTGGGTTTATGCGAGAAAATCCTCAATACACAGACTTGTCGGATACATCGTTGAAATTTAGTGAGGAACTACTAAAAAACGCTACAGCTAATGGTACCCTACCAAAATTAGTTATCCCTTAAAAATAAGAGGACTTAGTCCTCTTATTTAACCTAGTCACAACTTCATTTTTATTGTAATTATAATATAAGGTACACAGTGGAATGCATTTTCTGGGCGCCGAATATTTTTTACTTGCAATAACCCCTCTGCTTGTCTTAATTTTAACTTTGGATAATGCTATATCACTTTTAAAATATTAGGATTTTAATTCTTTATAGAAATAGACAACCTTATTAATAGAATAATAATTCGGAGAAGGTGGGATTCGAACCCACGGAAGCTTGCACTTCATCTGATTTCAAATCAGACGCAATCGACCAACTCTGCCACCTCTCCGTAAATAACTTTCACAATTAAATTAAACTAATTAACTACTTTTTGTCAAGAGAATAGAGCTCATAAGGTAATTTAATAATTACTTTAAAAAAATTGGGCAAGAAGGGATTCGAACCCCTGACACCGTGGTTCGTAGCCACGTGCTCTAGTCCACTGAGCTACAAGCCCTCAATTAACACATTAACATGTTATCACACAATAATGAAAAAAGTCAAATCTAAGTTTATCCTTAACTTTTTTGTAAGACTTTGTATTCACTGGGGTGGTAGGGCTCGAACCTACGAATAGCGGAGTCAAAGTCCGTTGCCTTACCACTTGGCTACACCCCATTTCTTCAACAACTACTAGACATATACTACTTTTTTATGATCGCAATTGTCAAGTTGTGAAATTTAGCGGGAAACGGATTTGAACCATTGACCTTCGGGTTATGAGCCCGACGAGCTACCAAACTGCTCTATCCCGCGAAAAAGTTATCCTTGGATTAATATAATAACACAAAAATTCTATCTTTGTCAATTTGTTCTGTAAGTGATAAATAATCAAACATAGGATCAATAGCTCAAAAATAGACTATCTCTTTAAAAAGATATAGGGTCGAATAGGTTTATTCCGCATAAATTATTACAGGCTTTACGCGAATTTTATATCCTCAGGTAATTTTGTTGTCATATTACGTATAACCGACTCATCACGCATAATTTCTTTATTTAATGCTGTAACAAGTTTACCATTACCTAAATATACCATTTGAATATAGTTAGCCGTATCAAATCCTTTAATAGAATAACTTAAAGTACGCTTTCCACGATTTTGAACCATTACTTGACTTCCTTGATTTGTTAGGAAAGTTTGGTAATAATTAATCTTTGATGAAACTTCTTGTTGTGTAAAACTCGGATTTAACAGATAAATAATCTCGTATAATTCAATTTCTTTTTTCATAACAAATTTTAAACATGATCAATACCATAACATTATAGTTTTATTAAATTAGTTTGTCTACAAAATTGTAATTAATAAACCTTAAACGATCTTTTAGAAATGCGCGGAATTATACTAGGTTTAAGCTGGCTTTTATACTTTTAATATTATATGGCTCTAAAATAAGGTGGTAAATTTTTATGGATAACAGTATTGAAACTATTATCCATCAATTAAGATTGTATATCAAACTTTTAATTTAACGAAAACGTCGTAAAACTAAACGGATAGAACCATCTTCAACAGTTTCTGTTTGTGTAAATTGGAAACCTTCTTTTTCGCTAACTCCGATTATCGAGTTATAAGCATAGCGTTGATTTACACGATTAAGGAACTTATCTACTGAATAATCTTGTGACCAAAACATTAAATCTGTAACTAACTCATATTCTGTCCCATTCCATTTAAAACCGATATCATACTTGTTGTCTTGTGTAATAACAAGTTCCGCATCGTGCTTTGTGTTTTGGTATCCGCGGATTTCTGTATTACTAACAGTCCAATCTAGATTTAAATCTGAAAGACTCTTTTTCAGAGTCTCAAGATTATATAATTTTGTTTTAATCTTTGTAAAGTGTGACATTTTTACTATGCTTTATATTTGAATAAATACTTTAACTGCTTATTAACTATGTTACTATTCCATTTGTAGGTCGTTAAAGGGAAAATTCTATAATATTAAAATTTTACCTATAATACTGATAATCATAACAATACAACTAATAACCATTCTATCATTAAAATCCGAGTTTTAATGAAATTAAAGTTTATTTTTTACCTATTACCAAAATAAACCTGTATCTTTATACAGTCTAGGACTATATATCCTCTTGATGATTTAAGTAGAACCCAATGTTTCCGTTTAAGACATAATTCAGTAAATAGGGCCTAAATTTTCTTCGAGAGAAAAATTTTTAGAATATCGAAAGAAGTTTTCTTTACTTTTATTTGAAATTTTCAACAAATATAAAATTTATTCTGTTTTCACGGTATAATTTTTATTGATTAATAACAAATTATTTATGCTTCTCGCAGACGATTTAAATCAACTATTAGACATATTACCCGAATATATTAGTACTCCTCTAAAAACGCATAGTAAGCAAGAACAACTGATTGAAATTGTTTTAGATATTGGTCGCCGACCAGAAGCGCGCTTTTCAGATGAAGCAAGTTATTTATCTTATAGGACAATTGTTTGGCAGGATTTAGATTACATTCTAAAACGTCTAGGAAAATTTAGTGGCGATAACCGTGCCGGTATAGAAAAAACATTACATCGAATAAGTTCGCTTCGTAATCGTCAAGGAAGTGTTATTGGATTAACGTGCCGAATTGGTCGTGCATTATTTGGAACTGTTAGTATTATTCGTGACCTACTAGAGAATAAAAAATCTATACTACTTTTAGGTCGACCTGGTGTTGGAAAGACAACCGCCATTAGAGAAATTGCTCGTGTCCTTTCAGATGGAATGAAAAAAAGAGTGATTATTATTGACACATCTAATGAAATAGCCGGCGATGGAGACTTACCACACCCCTCAATTGGAAAAGCACGTCGGATGCAAGTATCAAGTCCACAAAACCAACATCAAGTAATGATTGAAGCTGTTGAAAATCATATGCCAGAGATCATTATTATTGATGAAATTGGTACAGAATTAGAGGCGACGGCAGCACGGACAATTGCTGAACGTGGTGTTCAGTTAGTTGGGACTGCACATGGAAATGCTTTAGAAAATTTAATTAAGAACCCAACTATTACTGACTTAATTGGTGGTATTCAGTATGTTACATTAGGCGATGAAGAAGCCAAAAGACGCAACTCTTCAAAAAGTATTTTAGAACGTAAAGCTCCACCCACGTTTGAAGTTGCTGTTGAAATTCATGATGCAAAAACATGGGTAATACATGAAAATATTGAGCAATCTGTTGATTTACTATTACAAGGGCAAACAGTTCCTTTACAAAGAAGGAAAATAGTTACAGAGGAAAATAACGTTATTCATTGTGAAATTATAACAAATCAAAAGGAACCGCGAAGTATCACAGAAAATAACTATAAAAAAGGTAATCCTGAAAAGCGCCAGAAGAATAATTACTTACTAAATAAAATAAACCGTAATGAAGATTGGAAATTGAAGAAAATTTCTAAACCTGATTTTCGCCTAAAGAAAAAACTTGGTAATAAATTTATATTCATATATATCTATGGGGTAAATAACCAAGATATTAGATCTTTAATTAAAACTTTAGGTTTACCAATAATTATTACAAAGGAAATTCAATCTGCAGACGCTATCTTAGCCTTGTCCAATTTAATTAAAAATAATAAAAAATTACGGCAAATTTCTCATGCCAGAAAGATTAGTATCCATACAATACAAAGTAATAGCCTACTGCAAATTGCAAAAGTCTTACGAGCACTAGTTAAAAATATATTTGAAATAACGCAACCAAGCGAAACAAAATCTTCTAACAAGAAAATTTCACAAATTAGTTCAAGGGAACTATTAACTCCGTTAGAAGAAACACGTTTAGTTATTGAAGAGATTATCATTCCCCAAAACTTAACTATAGAACTCCTTCCTCGTATAAATTCAATACGTAAATTACAACATGAACTTATTAGTCATTATCAATTACGGAGTGTCTCTGTTGGGAATGAGCCAAACCGACGTATTCGAATTTATCCAAAATAGGAATGTTCAGTTATTAAAAAACAATAATTGTGCTAAAATGTTAATTCGTAGCACTAACTACTTTAGGGTAGTGGTAGTTTAAAATCTATTTATCTGTAATTTCCTGTTTAAAATGGCTGTAAATTTACAAGAAGAGTATAACAAGACTAATATCCAAGGTATTATTGATCAACTTGAAGAAGATCTAGTAGGTCTTGTTCCAGTGAAAGCTCGTATTAAAGAAATTGCTGCACTATTATTAGTTCAACGGTTACGTAAAAACTTGGGTTTAGGTATGAAATCGGCGGCTATTGGACTCCACATGTCATTTACTGGTAGTCCCGGTACTGGTAAAACTGCAGTAGCTAATAGAATGGCTGATATTTTATTTAAATTGGGTTATATACGAAAAGGTCACCTAATTACCGTTACAAGAGACGATTTAGTAGGACAATATATTGGCCACACTGCACCTAAAACAAAAGAAGTTTTAAAACGTGCAATGGGTGGTGTTCTATTTATTGATGAAGCCTATTATCTATATAAGCCAGATAATGAACGAGATTATGGTTCTGAAGCAATCGAGATTCTTCTTCAAGTTATGGAAAACCAACGTGAAGATTTAGTCGTAATTTTTGCGGGTTATAAAGATAGGATGGATAGTTTTTATGAATCTAATCCTGGCTTATCTTCACGTGTAGCAAATCATATTGATTTTCCTGATTATACGCCAACAGAACTAATTCAAATTGCCCGCCTAATTTTAGAAGAGCAGCAATATCGAATGAATGCTGAAGCTGAGGCCGCACTCTTAGAATATATCGAAAAACGAGCGACTTTACCTTTATTTGCTAATGCTAGAACTATTAGTAACGCAATTGATACTGCACGAATGAGACATGCGAACAGAATGTTTAATTCCGGTGATAAAATTCTTACAAAATCAGATTTAGTAACAATTGAAGCAGAAGATATTCGTAAAAGTAGTCTTTTTAGTGAAATTAGTGAATAATTTTAATTAGCTATTTAAATCTCAATTACTAAAATTAAATTACATCTCTTATAAATGGTTGAAGTATTATTATCAGGTCTTGTCCTAGGCCTTGTTCCAGTTACAATTCTTGGATTATTTGTTGCAGCATATTTACAATACCGCCGCGGAAATCAATTTGGTCTATAAATATCGCATATTAAGCTTTAAGGAAAACGGCGCCTTTAGAAATAAAGATGCTTATTTTCCTTAAAGCTTTTTAAGTATCTAGGACAATTTTCGCTCGCAAGATAAAGTACACTACTCGGTGACGTATTCGCGTTAACATAGTAATAAAAAGATTGAATGCTTCTCTTTTATACTCTGTTAATGGATCTTTCTGGCCATAAGCCCGCCATCTAATAGAATCTCTAAGAAAAGAAATCTTTTGTAAGTGTTCTTTCCATGAAAAATCTATTTGCTGAAGTAAAAATGTTCTCTCTAATTCACGCATTAAACCTGGTTCAATTGATTCAATTTCGATTTCTTTAAGATCATAACTAATTTGAAATTGCTGCTGTAAAATAGAAAAAGTATTTTTAACATCAACTTTCTCATCTTTCAGTATAACTTTAAAAGGAATACCCAATAATTCTTGTACCTTTAAATTAAAAACTTCTGAGATTTTTTCCTCATTTTTAAAGTCTTTAGTATATAAAACTAAATCGTATAGACTTCTTTCCGCATATTCAATAATCCAATCCCTTACATTTTCTCGTTGTAAAATTCTACGACGCTCGTTATAAACACCGTTTCTTTGCATTGTTAAAGCCTGATCATATTCGAATAGCTGCTTTCGCGTATCATAGTAATAAGCTTCAACTTTTTGTTGAGCGGACTCTAAACTTTGATTTAATAAAGGACTTTGAATGGGGATATTATCTTGAAATCCGATATTTTGCATCATACCCATAATTTGATCCCCCCCAAATAAGCGAAGAAGTTTATCTTCTAAACTAAGAAAGAAACGTGAGGAACCAGGATCACCTTGTCGACCTGAACGGCCCCGTAATTGATTATCAATACGCCTTGATTCATGTCTTTCTGTACCAATGACATGAAGTCCGCCCAATTTTAAAATATTTTTCTTATCGAGTTTTACGTATTCCTCTTTCTCTGTTAATGTTTGTTGATAATATTTTTGAAGCGGGTTAACCACAACATTTTCATTAAGATTAGGGGCATTAGACAAATCTCTTAAAAACTGCTGATAATTTTTACTAATCTCTATTAGAGTTTCGGAGTTTTCAATTTTCAGTTTTAATTTAAGTTTAGAAATAGTGGCGTCATCTAAATTACTAGTATCAATAGCTTTAAATGTATCTTTTAGGGTAGATATTGTTAAAGATTCTGGACTACCTCCTAGTAATATATCAGTTCCACGACCAGCCATATTAGTCGCAATTGTAACTGCTTGCTTACACCCTGCCCCAGATACAATTTCAGATTCTTTTTCAACATTTTCAGGTCGGGCGTTTAATAACTTATACGGTATTTTATACTCGCTTAATAATGCAGCCAATAGTTCCGATTTTTCGATAGTAGTTGTCCCCACTAAAACTGGTCGTCCTAATTGATACATCTCAACACATTCCGTTGCAATTGCTTGCCATTTAATATATTGATTTTTATAAATTAAATCTGGAAAATCTTTTCTTAAAATATTTTGGTGCGTAGGTATTGGCACAACTTTTAAATTATAAATCTTTTCAAATTCTAATTCTTCTGTTTTGGCCGTTCCTGTCATACCAGACAACTTTTCATAGAGTAGGAATAAATTTTGATATGTAATTGATGCTAAGGTTTGGCTTTCGTCTTGAATTTTTACATTTTCTTTAGCTTCAATTGCCTGATGTAATCCATCACTCCATCTTCTACCATACATTGTTCGGCCTGTAAATTCATCAACAATTACAATTTCCGATTCTTCACTTACAATATAATTCGTATTTAATTTAAAAAGTTCTTTAGCTTTAACTGAATTTAAAATATAAGAAATCCATGGATTTTCTGGATTATATAAATCTGGTTGACTTAAAGCCTGTTCGCAAAATTGAATACCCTCTTCAAATAAAACAACGTTCTGATTTTTTTCATCTACCGAATAGTGAACGTCACGTTTTAATATTTGGGCAAGTTTAGACGTTTCGATATATTTTTGTGTCGGCGCTTCACTAGGGCCTGAAATAATTAAAGGTGTTCGAGCTTCGTCAATTAAAATTGAATCAACTTCATCAATCACGGCAAAAAAGAATGGGCGTTGAACCATTTCGGAACTAGTAAAAGCCATATTATCACGAAGATAATCAAACCCCAACTCATTATTTGTTACATAGACAACATCACAATTATAGTTCTCTTTTCTTTCCGTTGGTGACATATTTTCTTGTATTAAACCAACAGTTAATCCAAGAAAACGGTGGACTTGTCCTACATATTCAGCATCACGACGTGCTAAATAGTCATTGACTGTTACAACATGAGTACCTTTACCATACAAAGCATTAAGAAACGTTGGTAGTAACGCTACGATTGTTTTTCCCTCACCTGTCTTCATTTCGGCAATTTTTCCCTCGTTTAAAACGAGCCCACCGAGTAGCTGTACATCATAATGTCGAATTTTTAATACTCTTGATGTTGCTTCACGAACCAACGCAAATGCCTCATCAATAATTTCATATTGCTTTTGACCATTAACTAGTCGTTTTTTTAATTCCTGTGTTTTTAAATTTAGTTGCTCATCAGTTAAGGTTAAATAGCCTTCTCCAATTTTATTAATTCGTTGCAATTGAGAGGCATTTTTCGCTAATATTTGTTTAGTGGCGCTTTGAAAAAAGGTTTGTAACATTTTAAATATTTTAAAGGATATTTGGTTATAAAGTTAAAAATTGGTTACGCTAGCATAGCTGTTTGTTTACAAAAGTTCTTCTCTTTACGGAGAATTAAAAAGATGGCTAAATTTCTATCAGGTGTAAGGATGTAAATTAACTAAAAATAAGTAAATACTGTGTTGTTTAATATTAAAGGTCTTGTTAGCTCAGTAAATCAATCGTGGATAAACTTTAAATTACAAACGAAAATTATTTTCGTAACAACTATATTAATTTCTTTACTCGTAAGTAGTATAGTATCCTGGTCTGTAACAGCAATAGAGGAACAAATGAATACAAATAATCGACGATTTACAACTGATATAAATTCGTTATTAGGTGCAAATATTATTTATCTATTTCAAGAAAATAAAACCAGTGAAATTCTCTCGTTTTGTGAACGGTTTTATGAAAATACTCCTAACATTCGTTATATATTATTTATTGATAATTTTGCAAATTCTTATAGTATTCCTTACAATTTTAGTGAAATTTTTCCCAAATCAGCGAATTCAACAACGAATTTAACAAATACAAAAGAAAGATTAACGCTTCAATTAAATAATAGAATTATTGGTTTTCTCCTTATAGGAAATAAAGTGAACCCTAATATTTTAAATAATTCATTAATAACAAAGGAAATCACTTTATCGATTTTTATTCTTTTTTGGATTGTATTGTTTTTAAGTATTATCTTTAATAGAGTAGGGGTTTTACTTCCTCTAACAGAACTTTCAATGGGTTTTAAAAATATTGCTGAAGGTGATTTTTCAAAAAGAATTAAAATATCTCTTCCCGGGGATTTTAATTACATAATTTCTAACTTTAATGAAATGGCAAGGCGTTTGCAATTATATGAAGAAAGGAACCGAGAGCAATTATCAAGTGAAAAAACTAAGCTAGAAAGTTTAGTTACTACCATTGCTGACGGAACAATGTTATTAGATACTAACTTAAAAATTGTTTTAGTTAATAATGCTGCGATTAAAATTTTTGGGTGGAAAACAAAAACACGATTAATTGGAACTTCAATTTGGGATCACTTACCCCTAAATTTACAAAAAAAAATGTTTGTTACTTTACAGAAGATCCTAATTGATTCCAACAGTTCGGTTTTTTCTGGGGAAATTCGGAACGAGTTTATTAGATCCCCTAAAAAATATATTCGAATAATACTTAATATCATTTACGATTCTGAAGATAGAAATAGAGTACCAATCGGTATTGGTGTCACACTCCAAGATACTACTAAAGAGTTAGAATTAGATAAAACACAAAATCGTTTTATGAGCAATATTTCTCATGAACTTCGAACACCCCTATTTAATATTAAATCGTTTATCGAAACAATTCAAGAATATGATTACACTTTAAGCGCATGGCAAAAAAGGTATTTTCTTAATATTGTAAACAAAGAAACAAATCGTTTAACAAGATTGGTAAATGATATTTTGTGTATATCAAAATTAGATTCTATTAAAAATATTACATTACAGGCAACAGATCTATTAGATATATTCGCGCAGATAATGGCTAATTATCAGATTACGGCCCGTGATAAAAATTTATATCTTCATTATGAAATCTCGTTTAATCAACCTGCTGTAAAAGGAAATAAAGATTTAATTTTACAAGTTTTAACAAATCTAGTCGGAAATGCCCTAAAATTTACTTATCCCAATGGTGAAATATTAATTCGCGCCTATCACTTAGAACAATACCCATTGAATAAAGTACGAATCGAAATTGTTGATACAGGTATTGGTATTTATGGTGGGTACCAACAAAACATTTTTCAACGTTTCTATAGAATCGAAAACGATGTACATACATTAAAAGGAACCGGTTTAGGATTATCAATCGTAAAAACAATTTTATCAGAACATAACGCGGCTATTAGTGTAATTAGCCGTTACAATATTGGTAGTGTTTTTTGGTTTGACTTGTCAATTATTGAATAATCTTACGCATCTTTTCACTTATACAGGTAAGTTAAAATAAGGTCGTTATTATTCTATGTAAAACATGAATACGAAAATAAAACTTATCATATTTATTAACAAGAATTTAAATGGGTCACCTGGGACTCGAACCCAGAACTATTCGGTTAAAAGCCGAGTACTCTACCATTGAGTTAGTAACCCACTTATACTTTCAACAAGTATAAATTTCCATAGTAGTATTTAGCAATACTGTAGCGCTTATAAATATAAACAATGTATAATTTTTTCAAGTTCGAACAAATTAGGCAACAATTAAATTTTCACAAGTCTAGTTAATAAAAAAGCATAGTTGCGAAAGTAGTAATTTTTTTGTTATTATATTTTGTAATACAAAGGCTCAGTAGCTCAGTTGGTTAGAGCAGGGGACTCATAAGCCCAAG
>TARA_B110000046_G_scaffold45485_1_pt1 | contig 12870 bp, 12 predicted proteins | sample TARA_B110000046 | Tara Oceans TARA_B110000046 (sample SAMEA4397157) | marine metagenome | biome: Polar Biome; feature: [DCM] deep chlorophyll maximum layer (ENVO:01000326); material: water (ENVO:00002006), including particulate matter (ENVO:01000060) such as... | depth 40 m
ATCAAAACCAATTACTTTTCTATTCTTTGCAAATTCTAAAGCAAGGGGCAAGCCTACATAACCTAAACCGATTATACCTAGTTTGATATCTTTAGTTGTATTGATCATATGTTATAATAACTTTTATACCATTCTATAAAGTTAGATACTCCATCCACGATAGTTGTTGAAGGCTTATAGTTAAATTTTTTTTGTAAATTATTAACATCGGCATAAGTATCAGCTACATCACCTGGTTGTAATGGCAAAAAATTTATTTTTGCTTTTTTACCTAAACTTTTTTCTAAAGCATCAATATAATCCATGAGCTGAACTGGTTTATTATTTCCAATATTAAAAATACGCCATGGGGCATTACTAGTTGCTGGATCTGGTTGATTACCATTCCAATCAAAATTAATGGATGCTGGTTGATCAAGGGTTTTTAAGATACCACCCACAATATCATCAATATATGTAAAATCTCTAGTGTGTTTTCCATGATTAAATACATCGATAGGTTTTTCTTCTAATATAGCTTTAGTAAATTTAAATAAAGCCATATCAGGTCTACCCCAAGGCCCATAAACAGTAAAAAATCTGAGTCCTGTGGTTGGTAATTGATAAAGATGACTATATGAATGAGCCATTAATTCATTAGATTTTTTAGAAGCAGCATAGACTGACAATGGATGATTAACACTATCGTGCTCTGAAAAGGGCATTTTAGTATTAGCACCATAAACACTAGAGGAACTTGCATAAACTAGATGTTCAATTTTATACTGACGACATTTTTCTAAAATATGAGCGAATCCAACAATATTGCTATTAATGTAAGCAAGAGGATTTTCCATGGAATATCGAACTCCTGCTTGTGCGGCTAGATTTACCACTTTATAAATTTTATGGTTTTTAAATATTTTGTCTAAACTACTTTGATTGCCAAGATCTTCACGGTAATGTTTATAATTTGGATAATTAATTAGTCTTTCAATTCTTGCATCTTTAATTTTTGGATCATAATAATCATTATGATTATCAATACCTATTATGCTATCACCACGATCTAAAAGTTTTATGCACAATGAAGAGCCTATAAAGCCTGCAGAACCTGTAACAATAATTTTGTTCTTGCTTTTATTCATATAATTCAGAATACCTTTATTTTATAATACTGAAAAAAACATTAATAAAATATTTTATTTTAAACCCTAAGTTTTTTATTATTTTTTTTGTAAACTTTAATCCATACTTTATTATAAGATTTTATCATTTTACTTAAACTAAATTTTTGTTTAATTCTTACTCTTGCTTCATTACACTTTTTATTCCAGTTTTTAGTTCCTATTTCGTTAAAAGCTGTCTCTATTGCTTTTGCTAACTTTACTGAATCATTGGATGGTACTACCCAACCAGTTTTTCCAACAATATAAGAAGAGTCGCCGACGTTGGTCACAACACAAGGAGTTTTATGCGCCATAGCCTCCGCAACAACATTAGGAAATCCCTCTGAGGCACTACTTTGAACGTGAATATCCAGCAAATCCATCACCTTTGAGACATTCTTCACTGGTCCCAATAATCTAATACAATTATTTAATTTTAATTTTTTTATTTCATTAATTAATATCTTATTTTTATTAATATTCGATCCTACTAGTATGCAAAAAAAATCTTTATCCTTTAATCGAATTAACGAGAGTGCATTGAGTAAATTTAAATGATCTTTAAGTGGATCATAACGAGCAACATAACCAATTAGTGGTATTCGTTTTTTTATCTTTATTTTTTTTTGAAAATCAATTTTTTGACCTTTGCCAACTTTTAAATTTGATAAATCATATCCATTAGGAATAAATTTTAATTTTCTTTTATCGTACCCTTTGCTCTCATAAATTTTTTTGGCTTTTTTTGAAACAATTACGATTATTTCAGGTATTATATAAGATAACTTTGCTAATACTTTTATGATTAAAATAGTTGTTAACTTAGATTTATTAATTTCAATATTTGAATAACGAACATTCCAAAGAATTTTTTTAATACCTGCTAATCGCGCAGCAATACTTCCTATAAAATCAGCATGCACAAGCCATGTTTGCACAATATCAGGCTTTAAAGATTGAAGAAGATTGATAAGAAAAAAAAATTTATGAATTGAAAAAAAATTTGCATTTATACAGTAAACTTTTATTCCTAATTTGCTCAATAATGAAAAATATTTTCCATATCTTTTGAATGAAATAACAATATGTTTATTTTTAATGTCATATTTGCAAATTTTAAATAATGTATGCTCTGCACCACCATCTCCTAACCCTGTAATTATATGAACAATCTTCATTTCATCTTTCTTTACATCTATAATTTATCTAAGATATTATCTTAGTTTTCTTTTTATTTGCAAAAATAAATTTAGGTATAAAAGGAGCAGCTAGTAAAATAATACCAATAACAAATTTTGTTCGATGTCTTATGCCTGAACCAAAATTTCCAACTCCAACTCCATGTATAATGACATATGCTAATAATATTATTAAAATAGTTCTCAAAGCTGGATCTTTCCAAATAGCTTTTCTATTACGAAACATTAAATAAACTAAAATCATGTAAAGAAAACTATCTAACACTCCTACTAAATGACTTAATTTTTTAACATCCCATGGAAATGGACTAAAAAGAAAATAAAAAGATCTAATAGGAATTTTATAAAAAAATTCAATATTTGAATTTATTTTTGTCCACTCTGGATAGCGAGCAGTACCCTTAACCTTAAAATTTATCGTTTCTTTTAAAAATGATGGACTTATACTTGTATTAAAAGTTTGAATGTATGGGAGAGAAATTTTATTTGTCAAATAAGATCCTAAAATAGCTGAAGAAAAAATAATAAAAATTAAAATTTTAAGATTAATACGATTGATTAGAAGTAATCTAAATGTTTTTTTAAGATTGTCTAAAGTAATAATGAATAAAAAAATAAAAAGGCCTATAATTATAGCTCCATGAAAAAAAGTTGCCGCAATAAAACCAGTGAAAACAAGAAAGAGCGATTTGTAGTTATTGAATCTGAACCAATTAAATATGCCGTATAACGCTAATAATAAAAAAAAACTGATATAAACTTCTCGCATTGTTATAACTGAGTATGACACTAAGGAAGGAAATAAAGCTATTGACCAGCCAACTTTTGTTGCAATCAAATTATTCCATAATTTTTTTGCAAACAACCATCCTAAAAAAACAGAACCAATACCAAAAAATATAGATAATGATTGTGTTAATAAAATACTTCTGCCAAATAAAGAATAGGGAATAGAAAGCATAAAACTAATAAAATATGCATTAGGCCCAGTATAATTATCAAAGTTATTGTAAAAACCATCTTGAGCAAGTTCCCATGCAAGTTGTTCATAGTTCTTTGCATCCATGTCAGCATCTGGCAAATTAAATATATGATTATTAATAAACAAAAAGAAAAGACGTACAACCAAGGCTGTAAAAATAATTTTTGAAACAGCTGACCACCGTAATGCTATAAGCAGCGTTATTAAAATTAATAAAAAAATTGAGATAAAATCAACTAAATTGTACATTTTATTATTAGAATTTTATTCACTGTTTATTATTAAATATTTATTCACTATGTGATTATTTTCTTAAAAACAACACTTTTTAATATTTAAGTGATAAATTAATCAATCTAATCAAATAACTAGATAAAGTTAAACTTTTTTTAAATGGCTTTCTATTTAAAATTAAAAATTTGAAACTGTTTTCTTTTAAGTCTATTAATTTACTATCACTGATTATTTAATGAAAATTAAAAACTATACAACTGAAATTTTTATTTTAACACTAGTATTAGTATTGCTTTTTTATTCTTCTAATCCAGTTTTCTATCCTGATTCTCCACGCTATTTAAAAGGGAGTTTAAATGACCCACCACTATACTTTTTTATAATTGCAACAATGCAATCAATATTTACAACTTTGAATTCTATAGTTATATTGCAAACTTCTTTTATAGGTTTTGGCACTATATTTATCACAAAAACTATTACAAAATACTTTGATCTAAATATAATTGTAAAAACAGTTGTTGCCCTATTTTTATTTCTTCCAATCATAGAATTTTATAACCACATATTGACTGAACCCTTTAGTTATGGTTTTTCACTTTTATTTGTGAGCTTTGCAGTCAGGCTAATATATAATTTTAATATTCTAAATCTAGTTTGGAGTTCAGCTTTTGTTGTTGCATTACTTCTAATGAGAAATCAATTTATATTTTTATACCCGGTTATTTTATTACTTTATTTGGGTATATTTATTTCTCATTCATCAAAAAAAACATTTACATTATTAATAATTAGTTTTCTATCTATTATTCTTATTCACAATTCATTAATATCATTAAACAAATATATAAAAAAAGATTCATTTAAAAATCAAACCTCATTTAACAATAGCTCTGGAGCATTTAATTTTATTTATATCGATGCAATTTATATTTCAACAATTCAAGATATAGAGATATTTAAAGATGATGATCTAAAGAAAACTCTTGCTAAAATATTTAAAGAAACAGAAAGTCAAAAAGTATTATTGAAACACTATAATGGGAGAGGTCATTTTGGATTTAGTTTTCCTATCATAATGAATCAGTCAAACGTTTTGCTTAAAGATTTGGCTATTCAAAAAAATGCTACTCTAGCTAGTCTTAAAAAAGAGATTTCAATTAAGTTAATAGAGACAAATTTTAAAAAATATATAAAGCTTGTATTTAAGAAATTTTATGATTCTTCTTGGTTATTTATATTTTTGCCTTTTTTTATGGTGCTGGCAGCATTTCCTATTTTTTTAAAAGAAAAATCAAACTTTTCATTACTTATAATGTTTATATCTACATTTTCAATATCTAACCATTCTATAGTTTATTTGTTTGGACGTGTTCAACCTAGATATTTAATATACACAGACTTTATTTTATTAATATTTGTTTTTATTCTCTTTACTATTTTTCTCCAAAAAAAGTGAGATAATATAATTAAGATTTCAATTTAAATTATAAACTAAAACTAACCAGATCTTCTTTTTTAACTTTTTAATAATATTTATATTTCTTCTATTAGATAGATAGTCAATACAGCTGATTTTTAAATAATAATAATTCCTATTTTTCCTCTTAAATGTGGTGTATTAAAAACTATAAATATTTTTGTTAAAATTATGAAAAAACTCGTTGTCATTGTGCCTGCATATAATGAGGAAAAAACGATTAGTGATACTTTGGTCGGATTATTTTCGATTAAACCAGGATTAAATAAATCAGGATATGAATTAATAATTCATATAATTAATGATGGTTCTACAGATACAACTGAAAAGTTAGCAAATCAACATGGAGAAGTATTAGTTATAAATCATAAAAAAAATGAAGGCCTAGGTGCTGCTGTTCGAACTGGTTTATTGAGTGCCCATAATGTTAAAGCTGATATTGTTGTGAAATATGACGCTGATTTACAACATATACCTCTTGATATCTTGTCTTTAATTAAACCAATTGATCATGATGAAGCTGATATTGTCTATGGCAATAGATTTGAAAAAATGAATTATAAAATGCCTTTTGTAAGAAAAATGGGTAATAAAATTTTTACCAATCTTATGAAATGGCTGACAGGTTGGCCATTAATGGATAGCCAACCTGGTATTTTTGCTGTTAATAGCATATTTCTTAAAAACTTTTACTTGCCAGGTGATTACAATTATACTCAACAGATACTGCTTGACGCATATCATAGACATTTACGTTTTAGCCATGTGCTAGTAACTTTTAACAAGCGAGATAAAGGTAAGTCATTTATTAGTCTCAAATATCCGTTTAAAGTTATCCCACAAATGATACAGGTAATTATAGGAATAAAACCACTTAAAGTTTTTGGCCCGATCGGTTGGTTTTTTTTAAGTCTTGGTGTTTTTATTTCTATGTTTCAGATTACCTCTTATCTTTTAGGTTATACTCAAAAGCCTGTTGAAAATGTTAATCTCGTTTTAGGTTCATTTTTATTTGGTTTGCAAATTCTTTGCTTTGGTTTTCTTGCTGATTTAGTTGTTAAATTAAACCGGAATGTGATCGATATAATAGATAATAATAAAAAAAATCCTAATTGAATGCTTTATAATAAGATTGATTTTTCTAAGATAGATTAAAAATTTATATATGTTAAATAAACGAGAAGACGATGATAAAAAGCTATTTGATGATATAGCTGAAAATTATGTCAAAAAAGATCTTACACCATACTGTCGTGTTGCACGTAAACTTAGATTAGTACAATCTCTTAAAGGCATACAGCAGCCTATAAAAAAAATACTTGAAGTGGGGTGTGGTGCAGGGTTTTCTGTAGACTACCTAAGAGGAAAATTTGTTAACTACACTGGAGTAGATTATTCTGAAAACTTAATTAAATATGCCATAAAACATAACAGTGATACGGGGGTAAAATTTGAGTGCTTAAATGTTAATGATTTTGACACAGAATTAAAATTTGATGTTGTGCTTATGATAGGAGTATTACATCATATGCCCAAACCTGAGAATGTAATTAAGTCACTTTCAAAATTATTAGCACCAGAAGGTATTATTGTTGTTAATGAACCACAAGCTGGAAACCCACTTATTGGGTTGCTAAGAAAAATCAGAAAGAAAATTGATGATAATTACTCTACAGATCAAGTTGAGTTTACTGAAGATGAAATTTATTCAATGTTTGAAAAATGTGGTCATGAAGTTAAAACATTTTCGCAAGGAGTTTTGTCTACCCCATTAGCAGAGTCAAGAATACTGCCAGGATTTATTGGAATACCATTAGCTTGGGTCACGGTAATACTTGATCCTCTTTTAGAAAAAATTTTATCAATTTTATCTATCAAAAAGCTAACCTGGAATGTTGTTGTTCATGCTAGACAGAAAGGATAAAAGCTAACAATAAAGTTATTTGAGATAGGGTAGCTATCAAATATTTTTTTGCTACTTGAGCAAATTAATCATTTAATCCTTAACTTTCTTGATTTAGAATCTTAGATAGAGAAACTTATTTATAATGGGAAAGTCAAAAATACTTAAAACTTTTAATCTTGCAGTTATTCTTTTATCATTTTGGTTTATTGGTGAAAAGTTTTGGGCTCATCATAATTGGCTTCGATCTACAGCCATAAATTATGAGCTCTTCATAACTATATTTGTCTGTTCAATTATTTATGGTTTAAGTGAATTTCTTTTGTCATTTGCATGGAGAAGACTATTAATGTGGTGTGGACATAAGGATATACCTGCAAATGTATGTAACAAAATATATGGAAAATCACAAATTGCAAAATATATTCCAGGTAATATTTTTCATTTTATGGGCAGACATTTGTTGGGAAGCCAAGCAGGGGTAAAACATATAGTACTGGCTGGCGCTACAATTTATGAAATTTTAGGTCTACTTTCAATGTCTGCACTTATTAGTTTGACTGGCATGTTCATATTTGGTTTGGGTAGTATTTACTTGTCATTATATCAAATAATATTAATTTTACTTACCATTACAGTTGTATCAGGTCTTGTTATAGCCTTGGCACCATATTTGATGAGTTTGCGTGGTATTATACTTCCTTACCATGGGATATGGGATCGCATTCGTAATATCAGTACAATCTATCTATTTTATCTCATATTTTTTTTAATAGCCGGCTTGTTGCTGGCTATTATTGTAAATATATTTTTAGAAATAAATTTTATTATCACAACTAAATTAGTAGTTATATTTTCAATTGCTTGGATGGCAGGATTTATTGTACCTGGTGCACCAGGTGGGATTGGGGTAAGAGAAGCAGTTATAATATTTTTTATTACACCTATTATTGGTGAAGCACAGGGTGTTGCTATTGCTATTGCTTTAAGGTTTATTACGTTACTTGGAGATGTGTGGTTTTTAATAATTAGTGATAGAGAATTTTATTTAAAGAAATAATTAAATTTTTAAAACTTAAAAAGTTACTTGTTTAAAAAAGTATTATAAATTTTAAATAAACAAATTGATCAATTTTTCATAACGTTTAAGAACATTTTCAATTTTATTTTTTTTTATTGAGTTTTTAAAAACTTTGTTATTATATTTTTCTAAAAGTAAAGTTGATAATTTTTTTTTTAAATCATCAACATCCTGATATTTTACTAAATACCCATTTAATCCATCTTGAATAATTTCACTTGTTCCACCTGGACAATTAAATGCAATAACAGGAGTGTTCATGGCAAGAGACTCTAACAAAACATTTGGGTATCCCTCATAAAGAGAAGTAAGAATAGTTGCTTTTGCATATAAATAATATTGAATAACATCTTTTTGAAAACCCTCAAAATCAACTCTATCTACCACATCATGATCAATAGCTTTTTGTTTTAGATCTTTTTCTAAACTACCTTTTCCAACAATTTTCAAACGTAAATTTGGAAATTTATTTGCTATTCCTGCAAAACCTTCTATTGCATAATGAAAAGCTTTTACTTTGTCTAAACGTCCTACACATAAGAGGTAATTTTTTTTTTCAATATTAGTTAAATTATTATTTTTTATATACTCCTCAAAATGAGTAGATATCGGATTATAAATTACACTTGAGTTATTATGGAGTTGTGGATAAACTCTAATCAGATCTTCACGCATGCTATGACATTGATTTACCACGTGATCTATTTTTTGATAAAAATATGTGACTAGAAATTTAACAACATATCTTTGCCAAATCCCCCTTTTTTTTAGTTGTTTTATTTTTATAGATAAAACACTAATATTTCTTGAGATAATTTTAATATCAAGTCTAAAAAGAATACGTAAAATCACAAGAGTAGTTGCTAATTCATGATTAAAAACTAAACATGATTTAATCTTATTTTTATATAAATATTTAAGTAAAGGTACAAAAGAGTAACGAGTGTGATTTACATTTAATACAATTAAATTTATTTTATTTGAGATACGATCAAGATGTACTTCATTGTTTAAATTTAATACTACTAGATCTACTTGCCAACCATTGTCGGATAAACTATTGGCAATATTTACACAAATACCTTCAGCACCACCTCCAGATAAAGAACTAATAATTAAAGTCACTCTTTTAGTTGAATACATTTTATTTAGTCCAATGAATCAGTTTTAAAAGTAAATCAAAAAAATCTATTAACATGAAAGCATAAGATCTTTAATCTCTGACCCTCCATTTACATCTTCTAACAACTCAAACTTACCATTTTTTTTTCTAAAAAAACTAGCCATATTTTTTTTTTTTTTAGTTGTTCTATTTAATAGTACAATGCAATTTTCTTTTGAAATTTTATTGATATTAGATATTGCAGTTTTTAATTTATCTCTAGAAAAATATGAATAATTTAAAAGATTAGTAACTCTAATCACATCAAATAATCTAAAATATCTTTTATTAATATCGAATATATCTTCTTCAAAAAATTTACATTTTTCTATTTTGTCTAAAATTGGCATTAGCACTTTCGAATTCTCACATTTTATATTCATAAAATTTAATAGATAAAATAAAATTTTTTCAAATTTTTTATATATGAAGAAATATCTATACCTTAAACAGTTTTTATTAAACTCAACCATTAAAAGTTCATTTTTATAACTAAATAAAAAAATTAAATATTTAATCTTAAAAATTTTAAGATAGATCTGTTTATCAAATCCATAAATATATTTAATTTTATCTTTATTAAGATTGTCATACAATTCCAATGTTGACTGGCCAGAGGAGACCCCAAAGTCACATAATAAAATTTTTTTTGAAAAAGTTTTTTTTATATGTTTTTTTAATCTAATGTTGATATCTGCCATTCTATTGTAGGATGTAGTTTTAAATGTATTATCAACTCTCAATTTAGAAAAAATATTTTCCATCCTGTTTTTATTAATATTTTTCTTTAAAATAAAAAAGCTGTAAACATCTGTATAAGAATTATTAAATTTTTTCATATCTTTAAAAGTTTGATTAGCATAAATCTTATAAATAGAAAAATAAACTCTTCAACAAAATAGAGTTCGTTTATTTTAAGATCATTAGAAAAATTTTTAACAATGATCGAAGCTTTAAAGGAAACGAGCCATATTTTATTACAAAAATAAACTCTTGTTTCGCTTTAGTACGATTATTGATTAATCTATTATAGTTACCTGACATATATTTCCACTTAACTTCTAGGGCTAATTTTTGCTGACTATTAAATAAATTCATAAATTCATTTACAGATTCTTTATGTGATATTGATAAATTTTTTTTCTGGGCACTTACATCGTGAATTAAATAATATCCTAATTTTTTTTTTAAATACATGAATTGATTTGTTATTTTAGCAATTCGTAACCATGTATTAAAATCTTCTGCAGCAACTAAGTTTTTATTTTCACTGATTCCACCAATTTTAATAAGAATACTCTTTCGGACGATAACAGATGAATTGCCAATAGCATTTCCCTCTTTAATCAAACCCAAAAGTAAATTCTTCAAAATAGGCTTGTTCAATTGGCGGCCTTTAGTATTTTTTTTTTTTAGATATAGTTTTGATTTACTATTAATAATTTCCAGGTCATGATAGATAAAGTCTACTTTTTCATCAATATTATTAAAACAAAGTTCAAGTTTATCTTTGGTCCACCAGTCATCTGAATCTAAAAACGCTATCCAATCACCTTTTGCTTCTTTAATTCCTAGATTTCTTGACTTGGCAATTATGCCTTCATTAGAAATTTTAAAATATTTTATTCTTGAATCATTAAAATCATTTATTAACTTGTAAGTTTCATCTACTGACTCATTATCAATAATAATAGCTTCCCAATTTTTATAAGTCTGATCAATAACAGATGTTAATGCTTTGCTAATAAATTTACCATGATTATATGTGGGTATAACAATCGATATTAACGGTTTAAATTTGGTATTCAATATTTAACTCCTGTATTTCTTTAACTTAAATATACAATTATTTATCAGTTTTAATATTTTAATTTAGTTTTTTTAATAAGTTTCAAAATTTGATCAATTTCATTATAAATTTTTTTGTAAATAGGATTAAATTTAAAATTTTGATTAGTGTATATTGAAAAATCTTTATTATAGCTAAATTTTTTAATGATAATATCTATAGTCAAATTCAATACTATTTTAGATCTTTTCTGAATTATATGAGCAATATCTTTAAGATTTAAATTTTTATAATAAATATTTATTATCATATTATCGAAAAAATTTTTTTTTATTATAGAATTAATTACTTTAACAAATATTTGTGATGGAATAAATGTTCTTTGAATATGACCATTATCAATTAAAATTATTTTTTTTTTTAATGCAATATTACATAAGCCATGAATAAGGTTGTTGTCAATATTTTTTAAATTATTGCATTTTGTAAATCCGAAAACATTACCTACTCTTAATATGGTAAACATTTTTTTATAATATAAAAATTTTTCTATAATTATTTTTTCTGAATCATAATGTGATTTAGAATAAGGATTTTTTAAATTAATTTTAGAATTAATAGAAATATTTTTTTTTCCATAATCTTTATAAATCTGCATTGAGGATATATATATTAACTTAATATTATGCGCTAAACATAGATCACAGAGTACTGAAGTTATTTTATTTTTTTTTTCTATTAATCTCTTATTTCTTTTTAATTGATCTTGATTTGGTCCTGCTAGATGAATAATAAAATCAAAATTTTTAAAAATACCTAAATTTTTTTTTAATGATAAAAAATTTATATAATTTTTTGTACCTTTTTTTCTTGAAAAAAAAGTGTATTTATTTTTTTTAATATTATTTTGATTTTTTATTAATGACGCTAAATATCCAGTACCTCCAAAGACAGCTATTCTTGACATTATTTAAGCCATGGAGATTTTTTATTTTTTATCATGGTATCTAACACCTTTTTATCTCTTAATGTATCCATACAAAACCAAAAGCCACTATGTTTATATGCAGCTAAATTTTTTTTTTTTACAGCCTTTGTCAAAGGAGACCTTTCAAGCATTACATTTTTATTTCCAATAAATTTTAAAAATTGTGGCTCTACAACAAAAAAACCACCATTAATCCAGCCTTTCTGTAGTTGAGGTTTTTCTTCAAATTTTGTTACAAGATTTTTATTAATTTCTAGCTCACCAAATCTAGCTGGAGGATGAACTGCAGTCACGGTAATTTTTTTTTTATTTTTTTTATGAAATTTTAATAATCTATTTAAGTTTACATCTGATAATCCATCACCATAAGTTAACATAAAAGTATCAGTTAACTCATTTTTCAATTTAACCAATCTTTTACCTGTTAGAGATGAAGTGCCTGTATTTATTACTTTTATATTAGCTAAATTTTTTTTTTTTTTAAAATAATTTTTAATAATGGTATGTTTATATCCGCCAGCTATTATAAAATCTGTAAATCCATATTTCATATAATATTCGATTATATGTTCTAAAATTGGTTTTGATCCAATTTTGATCATTGGCTTTGGTATTGATTTTGTATACTCTGCGATTCTTGTTCCCTTACCTCCTGCCAAAATAACACATTTCATTATATGGGGCTCCTTATCTGTATTAATATATCTATCTTAAAAAAAAAATATTTTTTAAAAATTTTACTAATTATTCTATTTGATTGTATCATGGGCATACACAGTTATTATTATTATACTTTTTTATTAATAATTAATCAAAAAAAATATAAGACTTTATAGATACCATTTAAGGATGATTTCTTTATTAAATTATTTTTTATATTTTTTATTATTAAATAAAAAATCTA
>TARA_B110000046_G_scaffold184741_1_pt1 | contig 12865 bp, 9 predicted proteins | sample TARA_B110000046 | Tara Oceans TARA_B110000046 (sample SAMEA4397157) | marine metagenome | biome: Polar Biome; feature: [DCM] deep chlorophyll maximum layer (ENVO:01000326); material: water (ENVO:00002006), including particulate matter (ENVO:01000060) such as... | depth 40 m
AAGCAATTGTAGAGCATTTTAGACATTTGGGTGTTTTAGGTAAAAACCCTGAATTAGTATAACTAAAACAACCAACAACAACTAACATTAAATGACACATCCATTATCGGACAGAATTAACAGTTTACCTGTGTCTCAAACTTTAGCAATGGCTGCTAAAACAAGAGAATTAAGAGCGGAAGGAAAAGATATTATTGGTCTAAGTTTGGGAGAACCAGATTTTAATACCCCAGATTTCATTAAAGACGCTGCTATAGAAGCTATCAATCAAAATTATAGTTCATATACTCCTGTAGATGGTTATGTAGAATTAAAAGAGGCTATTTGCACGAAGTTTAAAAGAGACAATAACTTAGACTACAAACCTAGTCAAATAGTTGTTTCTACTGGGGCAAAACAATCTATTGCAAACATTGCACAAGTTTTACTAAACCCTGGTGACGAAATTTTATTACCCGCACCTTACTGGGTAAGTTATTCTGCAATTGCTATTTTATGTGAAGCAAAGTATGTAGAAATCCCTTCTTCTATTGACAATGATTTTAAAATCACTCCAGCTCAATTAGAAGCAGCGATTACGCCTAAAACAAAGATGATTTTCTTTAACTCACCAAACAATCCTAGTGGAACTATCTATAGTGAAGCAGAATACCGTGCGTTAGCATCCGTTTTAGAAAAACATCCAAAGATTTTTATCTTATCAGATGAAATCTACGAACATATCAACTACGATTTTAAACCATTTAGTTTTGCCGCTATAGAAAGCATGTATGACAGAACTATTACTGTAAACGGTTTAGCAAAAGCATTTGCAATGACAGGTTGGAGAATTGGTTATATTGGCGCACCTGAATGGATTGCTAAGGCATGTACAAAAATGCAAGGACAAATTACTTCTGGCACAAATTGTATTGCACAAAGAGCTGCAATTACAGCAGTTTTAGCACCCGTATCTAAAATACAATTTATGGTAGATGAGTTTAAAACTCGTAGAGATATCATTATTGGATTATTAAGAGAAATAGATGGCTTTAAAGTAAATGTTCCTGAAGGAGCTTTTTACGTTTTTCCAGATATTTCTGCTTTCTTTGGCAAAACGATTAAAGGTTTTAAAATTAAAAGTGCTAGCGATTTCTCTTTATTCATTTTAGAAAAAGCAAATGTTGCAACAGTAACTGGAGAGGCTTTTGGAACTGCTAATTGTATCAGAATATCTTATGCAGCTTCCGAGCTACAAATTCGTGAAGCAATTAAAAGAATTAAAGAAGCTTTAAGTTAAAAGCAAAAACATATTAAATATTAAATCCATCTTTTTAAGATGGATTTTTTTTTGTTTTAGCATACTTTTTAGAGAACAAAAAACGCGCTACAGAGTATATTTAACCAAAGATTAATTATTGCGAAGTTTACTTTTTTGTAAACTGTGGCAATCTCATTATTACAAAAGAATAACTTTGTTATTTTTACCCCTAATAGCGAATTGCTGTTTGTGTTTAAAAAGTTTATGACATATTCAATTAGTAGAAACTAGATTGATCGCTCAAGCAAGCTTATTTTAAAAGCTTACATCTTTTTTTAAAGTTTGTATACTCTTTTAAGAAACAATCATATCTAAAGCAAAAATAAACACAAAACTAGTACGCTTTTCCTTGTTTGACTTTTAGTTTTTCCATGATGATTTAAAATCCCTCTTTAGTCTAATGATACAGCTTGTAAATATTCAATGTATTTCGTTTAATAATTATATAAGAGAGATGTCTTCAAAAATATTTGTCACACCCTAAAGTTGAATAAATCATTAATAAAACTTCATTTTGTCAGGATTGATCGTTTACGAGAATCAAAAAAAATCACACCTATAAAGTGTGATTTTTAAAATAAATGGAAGAAACATTAATCTACATTATCATGCAAGAAAGAATTGTTTGATTTAAAATCTAAATCATCATTATCTTTTTTTAATGAAGTTTCTGATTTACTCATTGATGTATTTTTATCTAAATCGATACCTAATCTTTTATATGCAGGTTGGCGTTCTATTTCATCAATATTTTTATTTAATTGATCATTAAACTTATAATTGAAGCCTTTCATCTTTTTACGTCTTTCTTCTGCTCTTTTTTGTAATTCAGAAATTGTTAAATCTAAAGGTGAAACTTCTTCACTCTTCGTTTCAATCTTATTAATTTCTGATTGCGGTTTTGCTGTTTTTAGTTCAAATTGAATTTCTTCTTCCTCAACTACTTTTCTATCAACAAAACTAGAACTTTTACCAATGGTTGGTTGCGCATCAAAGTCTTCTAAAATATATCTTTTTTCAAGTTCTTTATTTTCAACCTTAATTTCTTGTGCTCCATAAACTTCAATTTCATGGGTGTTTAATTCTTTCTCAACATTTAAGTTAAATCTAATTTCATCTTCAGACTTTGTTTGTGAATTTGATTTTAAAGGTAAATCGAACATTAAATCTGTTTGAAATTGGGCTGATACTTCATCAATTTTTTCTTCAATCTTTAGAGCATCAGTAATGATAAAATCATCTTCAGAAACAGCATTAATAAGAACTTCTTCAAAAAATACTGGCATGCTTGCTATAATTGGATTTGTAGCTACTAAATCCATCTTTGGTTTTGCAGGTGTAACATCATCTTCTAAAACATGTACAACCTTTTGTGTTCCTGTAGTAGAAATTGGAGTATTTAAAGAAGGTGATTTTGTTACTGAATTTTCTGTAAAGTTATAAGTTGCTTTTTGCTCATCCTCTAGAGTATGAATAATCTTTTTTACCTCTGTATTTGTAATTGTACTTTGTTGATCCGATGCAAAACCAGTCGCAACAATTGTTACAGCAATTGCATCTCCCAATTCTTCATCCTCTCCAATACCCATGATAATATTGGCATCATAACCAGCTTCATCTTGAATATAATCATTGATTTCACCAATTTCATCTAATGTAACTTCGTTAGTCCCAGATACAATTAACAACAACACATTTTTAGCACCGGTAATTTTATTATCATTTAATAAAGGAGAATCTAATGCTTTTACAATTGCTGTTTTAGCTCTGTCTTGCCCCTCTTCTTTTGCAGAACCCATAATTGCTGTACCACTATTAGAAAGTACAGTTTTAGCATCATGTAAGTCAATATTTTGTTTGTAGTGATGCGTAATTACTTCTGCAATACCTTTAGAAGCAGTAGATAAAACTTCATCAGCTTTAGAAAAACCAGCCTTAAAACCTAGATTTCCATAAACTTCTCGTAATTTATTATTGTTAATTACAATTAAAGAATCTACATTCTGGCGTAGTTGATCGATTCCTAATTGAGCCTGTTTTGAACGTCTTTTCCCTTCGAAAGCAAATGGCATTGTTACAATACCAACTGTTAAGATATCCATATCTTTAGCGATTTTTGCAATAATTGGAGCAGCTCCTGTACCGGTTCCACCACCCATTCCAGCAGTAATAAACACCATTTTTGTTTGGGTATTTAACATTTGCTGAATTTCTTGCATACTTTCTTTAGCTGCTTGAGCTCCAATTTCTGGATTTGCACCTGCACCTAAACCAGATGTTAAGTTTGCACCTAATTGTATTTTATTAGGAATTGGGCTATTCTCTAGAGCTTGTGCATCTGTATTACAGATTACAAAATCAACCCCTTTTATGCTTTGGGTAAACATATGATTTACTGCATTGCTTCCACCACCACCAACACCAATTACTTTTATGGTATTAGATTGTGTTTTTGGCATGTCAAATAAAATGTTATCAAATTCTGAGCTCATAATAACGTTTATCTTTTTAAATTTTTATTAATTTTAATTCTTTTTTATCTTACTCTTTTTACTGATTTTACTCAGCATTGTCTAAAAACTCCTTTAATCCTTCTGTAAATTTCTCGAAAAAGGATTTCTTTTTGGGTTTTGATTTTTCTTCAATTTTTGGTTGAGTTCCCTCCTTTACTTCTTCATCTGATGCAGAAACAACTTCTTCAACAATTTCCTCATCATTCTCTATTTTTAGATCTTTCTCTAAACCTACCATTAACAGACCAACTGCTGTAGCATAAGAAGGACTTGATAAGCCGTCATCCGAATCACCTGCTAAATGTTCGTTTGGAAAACCTATTCTTGCATCCATGCCAGTGATATACTCTACTAATTGACGTAAATGTTTTAGTTGAGAGCCACCACCAGTTAAAACAATACCTGCAATTAGTTTTCCTTTTGCAGTTTCATGTCCATAATTTTTTATCTCCAAATACACATGTTCAATAATTTCTTGAACTCTTGCATGTATAATTTTTGATAAATTCTTTAATGTAATTTCTTTTGGTTCTCTTCCTCTTAGCCCAGGAATAGAAACAATTTCTGTTTCCTTATTTTCTCCTGGCCATGCAGAACCAAACTTAATTTTTAATAATTCAGCTTGTTTTTCTATGATAGAGCAACCTTCTTTAATATCATCTGTTATTACATTTCCTCCAAAAGGAATTACAGCCGTGTGCCTAATAATTCCGTCTTTAAAAATTGCTAAATCAGTCGTTCCCCCTCCTATATCAATTAAAGCAACTCCTGCTTCTTTCTCTTCTTGACTTAATACTGCGGATGCTGAAGCTAAGGGTTCTAAAGTAATTTCACTTAATCCTAAACCTGCACTTTTTACACAACGCCCAATATTTCTGATGGATGAAACTTGCCCAACAACTACATGAAAATTTGCTTCTAAACGTCCACCATACATACCTACTGGTTCTTTGATATCTGCTTGAGAATCAACTTTAAATTCTTGCGGTAAGACATGGATAATTTCTTCTCCAGGTAACATCACCAACTTATGAACTTGATTCACTAGATTTTCAATATCCTCTTCATCTATAACTTCATCAGCATTATTTCTTGTAATATAATCACTATGATGTAAGCTTCTAATATGCTGACCAGCAATCCCAACAACTACATCATCAATCTTTACACCAGAAACACTTTCTGCTTCATCAACTGCTTGTTGAATTGATTGAATCGTTTGTGTGATGTTACTTACAACTCCACGTTTAACACCTAGACTTTTAGCTTTTCCAATACCAACAACCTCAATCTTACCATATTCGTTCTTACGCCCAATCATAGCAACAATCTTGGTGGTACCAATATCTAAACCAACAGCTATTTTATTGTCTTCCATTTTGATTTATTTAGTGCACACAACTTGGTTGTGATATTTTAAATTTATTTTATTATAATTTTCAATGGTTTTATCTTCAAATGTTTTGTTATAAAACGCTTTTAACTTCTTAAATTTCATATCAACTTCAGATAATTTTCCAAAATCAATTTTATAATTTCCACTTCTTACTGAAAATTGATACTCATCAACGTCAGATTTTTGAATTCCAACAATTTCTTTTTGCAAGAAACTATCTCTTATAATTAAAGTCAACAATGGCAATATTTCTTTAATATCTTCATCATTTTCGAGTCCAGAAACCAATAGTACTCTTGCAGAATAATTATCTGACAAAGGTACTTTTACACCCTGCTTATCAATATAATAAGAATCATCTTTATAAATAATTCTTGCAACTGGAATACGTTGTTTGATAATTGATTTTAGCCGACCACCTATCGTTAAAAAAATGGCTGCTTCTTCTACATACGGATTTTCTGAAACCTTCCTTTCTAAGCCGTATAAATTTATCACAGATTTTGCTTGGTTTTGTACTGTTTGATTATTTTGTATTAACAATTTATTAACCATTGAATATGTTAAGAAATTGTTATCTCCATCATCAAATTCAACAACAATTTCTGATACTTTTTTTTGCTGATTTATTTCTGATGAAAAATGACATATAAAGCCTAAACCTACAACTAACACTAAGAATAACAAGTATTTCAAAAACCTTCTAAACTTCATTATCTTGTGATTTTAAAAGTTGATTTGTTACCTGATCTATCATCACTCCAATATCACCAGCGCCTAACATTACGACTACTTTTGCTGATGAATTTTTAATATCTTTTACTAAATTATTTTTTTGAGTCAATTTTTTATGCTTGTTCTCTATTTTATTAAATAACCATTGAGAATCTACTCCAGTAATTGGTGTTTCTCTTGCTGGATAAATATCTAACAACAGAATTTCATCAAACTTTGATAATGCTATTGCAAAATCATCAATAAAATCTCTTGTTCTAGAAAATAAATGTGGTTGAAAAACAACCAACACTTTTTCATTAGGATACATTTCTCTTATCGAATTTTCTACTGCATTTATTTCTGTTGGATGATGTGCATAATCATCTATCAAAACTAAATCATCGGTTCTAATTTTATAAGAAAACCTACGTTTTACCCCCTTAAAAGTTGATAAACTTAATTTTATACTTTCTAATGAAATCCCAAACACATCTGCCATTGCTAATGCAGCCAGAGCATTCATCACATTGTGATTTCCTGGTAAATGAAACTCAATATTCTTTATAATTCCAGATGGCGTTTGTACATCAAAAACATATTTTCCGCTTTCAATCTTCACATTCAAAGCTTTGTAATCCGCATCTTCATTTACTGCATACGTCAGTCCTTCTAAAGGCAACCCTTTTGCAACAATTAAGGTGTCAGAAACTTTATTTGTAAAGGCAACAAACGATTCTTCTAAAGCGGCTGCTTCTCCATAAATATCTAAATGATCTGCATCCATAGAAGTTACACAAGCAATATTAGGACTCAATTGCAAGAAAGATCGATCAAACTCATCTGCTTCAACAACAGAAACTTTGTCTTCACCCAAAATTAAATTTGAGTTGTAATTTTCTGCAATTCCGCCTAAAAAAGAAGTTGCTTTTTCTTGAAACATAATATGCCCCAAAATAGCAGAAGTTGTTGTTTTCCCATGCGTACCTGAAACTGCTAAACAAAAAGTATTTTCAGTGATTTTTCCTAAAATTTCTGCTCTTTTTAAAACTGTAAAATTGTTATCTAAAAAGTAATTTAATTCTGTATGATTTTTAGAAACCGCAGGTGTATATACAACCAAGGTTTTGTTCTTATCTAAAAAAGAAATTGGTATATTTTTTAAACGATCTTCAAAATGAATTTTAACACCCAATTCTTCTAAACCCGAAGTTATTTCAGACGGGGCTTTATCATAACCAGCAACACGTTTTCCATTGACAGCAAAATAACGAGCAATTGCACTCATTCCTATGCCTCCAATTCCAACAAAATAAATGTTATGTATGTGTCTTAAATTCACTTTTTTAATAATTTTTCAATCTCATTTACGATATCTGTTGTTGCACCTGGCAATGCTAATTCTTTTATGTTTTCTGATAAATGTTCTTGCTTTCCTTTATCTTTTAAAAGCGTTTCAAGAACAATAGGAAAGGTTTTCAACTCACTTTCTTTTAACAAAATAGCGCCATGTTTATCTACAATTGACTTTGCATTTTTTGTTTGGTGATCTTCTGCCACATTTGGTGACGGAATAAAAATAACTGGTTTACCAACAATACACAATTCTGAAACAGAACTTGCGCCTGCTCTAGAAACCGTAATATCTGAAGCCGCATAAGCCAAGTCCATCCTATTTATAAATTTATGTACTTGTACATATTCTATATCACTGTACTTTTTATAGGCATCAAAATAGAGTTTTCCACATTGCCAAATAACTTGTACTTCTTGCTCCTTAAAGAACTCTAAATTGCTCTCTATTAATTCATTTATTTTTCTTGCTCCTAAACTTCCACCTAAAACTAAAATTGTTTTTTTAACTTTATCTAACTTAAAAAAAGTTACTGCAGCATCTCTTTTTGAATGAATAGTTAACAAATCTTGACGAACAGGGTTGCCTGTTTTTATCATTTTATCCAAAGGAAAAAAACGTTCTAAATGATCATAAGCCACACAAATCTTGTTTGCCTTTTTACTCAATAATTTATTCGTAATTCCAGGAAAAGAATTCTGTTCTTGTATTAAAGTCGGAATTCCTATTCTGTTTGCAACAATTAAAGTTGGTCCACTTGCAAAACCACCTGTACCAATTGCTATATCGGGCTTAAACTGTTTAATGATTCTTCTTGCTTTCCATAAACTACTTATCAGTTTAAAAGGAAAAGATAAATTATCTGCTGTCATTTTTCTTTGTACTCCAGAAATCCATAAGCCTTTTATTTCAAATCCAGCTTGCGGAACTTTTTCCATTTCCATTCTATCTTTAGCGCCTACAAATAGAAAATTTGCATCTGGATGACGTAATTTAAATTCATTCGCAATTGCTATTGCAGGATATATATGACCTCCTGTTCCTCCTCCCGAAATAAGTATATTATATGGTTTCATGTAGAATATCTAAAGGGTTATCATCTAAAATATCATCTTCTGTTTCTTCTTTGGATGCACTTACACTAAGAATCATTCCTAATGCAAAACAAGTCATCCAAATAGAAGTACCTCCACTACTAATTAGCGGTAAGGTTTGGCCTGTTACTGGAAACAGATTGGTAGCAACCGCCATATTTATCGTTGCTTGAAATATAATTGGACAACCAGCACCAATGACTAACAATGTTGCAAAAACTGTGGTTGTTTTTCTAATCACCACAAACAATCTGAAGAGCAATAAAAAGTAAATAAATACAATTAAAACACCACCTACTAAACCATATTCTTCAACAATAATTGCAAAAATAAAATCTGATGAAGATTGAGGTAAAAAATTTTTCTGAACACTTTTACCAGGACCAACACCAAAAGGACCGCCTGTTGCAATTGCTATTTTTGCTTTTTCTACTTGATAAGCTTCTTTACTTTCTGAATCAGAAAAATTTTCAATTCTATTTTGCCAGGTTTGTACTCTATTGGGCATTGCATCTGGAAAAGCTTTTGCTATTAAAACAAAAAATAATAATGCTAAAATCCCTACTCCAAGAATAAATGCTATATACCTTATTGGGTAACCTCCAATAAAAGTTACCATTAAAATCATTATAAAAATGATTGCTGTTGTTGAGAAATTTGCAGGTAATATTAATATTAAAACAGTCGCTACTGGCAACCAAAGCTGTAGTAAACTTTCTTTAAAATTGATTTTATTTTCTTTATTTTTAGCTAAATATCTTGCGACATAAACCATCAAAACTAACCCTGCCAGAGTAGAAGTTTGAAAACCAATGCCTACAAATGGAATGCGAATCCACCGACTTGCATTTGCGCCTCCAATTATTGTTCCTTGAGCCAATGTAAAAACCAACAGAACAATTACAATTGGTAACATTAAAACAGATCCTCCAGAGAAATATCGATACGGAATTTTATGAACTCCATATATAATCCCAAAACCCATAATTAATAAAACCATGTGTTTTACTAAATACCCTAAAGTTGAACCATAACCAACAACGTATACCAAATTTGTGCTTGCACTGTAAACAGGCATAAATGAAAATATCGCCAGAATAGCAACAATTGCCCAAATGGTTCGATCTCCTCTTATATGTTGAAAAATAATTTTCATTAGCCTATCTTAATCTCTCCAAGAAAGGAGGAATTGTTGTGTATTATATCTTCTTTTTTTATTAAACGCTTAAACAATTAAACTTTCTACAAGCTTCTTACCGCTTTTTTAAATTGACGCCCTCTGTCTTCATAATTATCAAATAAATCAAAACTTGCACATGCAGGAGATAATAAAACTACTTCTCCTCTTTCAGCTAACTTATGAGAAACTTTTACAGCTTCTTCTGCTCCGGCGGTTTCAACAATAATATCTACGACATTGCCAAACATCTTTTTAATTTTATCATTATCAAGACCCAAACAAACAATTGCTTTTACTTTTTCTCTAACCAAAGGCAATAAATCATTATAATCATTCCCCTTGTCTACACCACCAACAATCCAAACTATTGTTTTATCCATACATTCTAATGCATAAAAAGTCGCATTTACATTAGTTGCTTTAGAATCATTGATATATTCTACATCATAGACCTTTGCAACATTTTCTAAACGATGTTCTGCACCCTCAAAGTCTTCTAAACTCTCTTTTATATTTTGTTTTCTAATCTTTAATAATTGGGCGGCCATAGATGCTGCCATAGCATTCTTTGTATTATGTTTTCCTTTAATTGATAAAGTTGATAACGGCATGTTAATTTTGTCTTTATTAATGTTGATGATTATATTATTATCTTTGATATAGGCTCCGTATTCTAATTCTTGTTCAAGCGAAAACGGAACTAATTTTGCGCTGGTTTTATTTTCTTTTAACCAATTATTGATTGCTTCGTCATCTGCATCATAAATTAAAAAATCAGTTTCTTTCTGGTTCTTTGTAATTCTAAATTTTGATGCGATATATTTATTAAAATCATATTCGTATCGATCTAAATGATCTGGTGTAATATTGGTTAAAATTCCAATATGACTATTAAAATCCGTTATTCCATCTAACTGAAAACTACTTAATTCTAAAACATAATTCTCATATGTTTCTTCAGCAACTTGTTGGGCAAAACTATCTCCAATATTACCTGCAATTCCAACACTTAAACCCGCATTTTTTAAAATATGATTTAATAATAATGTTGTTGTTGTTTTTCCGTTTGAACCTGTAATTCCGATAATTGTTGCATTTGTAAATTGAGCAGCAAATTCAATTTCTGAAATAACAGGTATTGAGTTTGCAATCAATTTTTGAACTAACGCAACTTTGTCTGGAATTCCAGGACTTTTCATTACTAGGTCAGCATTTAAAATCTTACTTTCTGTATGTTGATTTTCTTCAAAATCAATGTCATTATTTAAAAGAACTTCTTTATATTTTATTGATATAGTACCTTTGTCTGAAACAAAAACCTCATATCCTTTTTGTTTCCCTAAGATTGCAGTTCCGACACCACTTTCTCCACCTCCTAAAATTACTAACCTCTCCATTTATCTCAATTTCAAAGTAACAATTGCAAATACCGCTAACAGAATTCCAACAATCCAAAAGCGGACAACAATCTTACTTTCATGATAACTTAACTTCTGATAATGATGGTGTAAAGGCGCCATTTTAAAAATCCTTCTACCTTCTCCATATCTCTTTCTAGTATATTTAAACCAAGAAACCTGCAAGATTACTGAAAGGTTTTCTACAACAAATATTCCTGCTAAAATTGGCAGTAACAATTCTTTACGAATTGAAATTGCAATGACTGCTATAATCCCTCCAATGGTTAAACTTCCTGTATCACCCATAAAAACTTGAGCAGGAAATGTATTGTACCACAAAAAACCGATTAAAGCACCTGCAAATGCCAAGATAAAAACGGTCATTTCTCCAGAATTTGGGATATACATGACATCTAAATAATCAGCAAAAATGATGTTACCAGAAACCCATGCAAAAACTGCTAATGTGATTACAATTATTGCGGATGAACCTGCTGCTAAACCATCAATTCCATCTGTTAAATTTGCTCCATTTGAAATTCCTGTAACAATAAAAACAGTTATAAATATGAAAACAATCCAACCATATTTTTCATAGTCTTCACCTAAAAAGTTAAATGCTTTTGAATAATCTAATTCGTTATCTTTAAAAAAAGGAACGGTGGTTTTAGTCGATTTATGAGCTTCTCCAAAAACTTTTACTCGACCATTATCTTGCATAACTTGTTGATCAATTGGCAATTGTTCTTTAATGGTAACACCATCATTAAAATATAGCATTGACCCTACGATTATCCCTAAACCAACTTGCCCTAAAACTTTAAATTTTCCCTTTAAGCCTGCTTTATCTTTTTTAAATACTTTAATATAGTCATCTAAAAAACCAATGAAACCCATCCAAACTGTCGTTATAATGAGAATTACAATGTATATGTTATTTAGTTTCGCTAATAAAACTACAGGAATTAAAGTTGCTAGAATGATAATAATTCCGCCCATAGTTGGAGTTCCAGATTTTTGTTTTTGTCCATCTAAACCTAAATCTCTAACGGTTTCTCCTACTTGTTGATTTCTTAAAAAACTAATAATTCTTTTACCATAAATTGTTGAAATCAATAAAGACAAAATAAATGCTGCTGCAGCTCTAAATGTGATAAATTGAAACACACTTGCACCAGGTAAACTAAATTGACTTTCTAAATATTCGAATAAATAATACAACATTTTACTACTTTTTTAATTGATTAAAACAGTTTATCACTTCTTCTAAATCGTCAAAATGTAATCGAATTCCATTCACTTCTTGATAATCCTCATGTCCTTTTCCAGCAATTAATATAATGTCTCCTATTTCAGCTAACTTACAGGCCGTTTTTATTGCTTGTCTTCTATCTAAAACTGTTAATGTTTTTCTATAGTTTTCAGCAGAAACTCCTACTTCCATTTCATCTAAAATAGTTTGCGGATTTTCTGATCTTGGATTATCTGAAGTGAAAATTGCTTGATTGCTTAATTGGGATGCAATGTGCGCCATTTTTGGTCTTTTTGTTATATCTCTATCACCCCCACAACCCACAACAGTAATCACTTTTTCATTACCTGTTCTAATATCATTTATCGTTTCTAAGACGTTTTTTAAGGCATCTGGCGTATGTGCATAATCAATAATTGCTGTAATTCCGTCTTCAGACATTACATATTGAAAGCGACCACTTACACTTTCTAACTGACTGACAATGGTTAAAATCTCTAATTTCTCTAACCCTAATAAATCTGCAGTCGCAATAATTGCTGTTAAATTGTAGATATTAAAAACGCCAATTAACTTCGTCCAAACTTCAGTTCCATCAACAGAAATTAAAGTTCCAGAAATTTGTTTTTCTAAAATTTTAACTTTGTAATCTGCGATCGTTT
>TARA_B110000046_G_scaffold46548_1_pt1 | contig 12819 bp, 8 predicted proteins | sample TARA_B110000046 | Tara Oceans TARA_B110000046 (sample SAMEA4397157) | marine metagenome | biome: Polar Biome; feature: [DCM] deep chlorophyll maximum layer (ENVO:01000326); material: water (ENVO:00002006), including particulate matter (ENVO:01000060) such as... | depth 40 m
TTTTTCGTCAATTTTGCATACCAAGTTTCGTCAATTTTGCATGGCTGTCCACGTGACAAGTTTGGTACCACGTGACAAGTACAAAAGTACAAAAGTACAAAAAGTAAAAAAAATAAATCTTTAAATAGGGTGCGCCAAAAGTCTGAGGTATGCTACTTTGCCTTCATCACTAGGAAAAGCATATATGTTTTTGTGGTAAAGTCTTTTGGACTAAGGAAAATGATCGACAGTGGCATAATGTGCGGAGCTCCACCATTGTTACATGCTGGGGATGTTGCCTTTCATAGATAGAACCAAGAATCTCAGTTCTCGCGGATTGGTTTTAGGTACTCAAAGTCAAAAAAATCATAACATAGTTTCTTTATTACATCGATAGGTCCCATTCGAGTCAGTCCCTCTCTGTCCCACGCCCAGTAGTTTTTAAGATATTTGGAGTATTGGTAGAGAAGTAGTCTAGGTACATAATACCCATTCGTGGCAGATGAATCACTATATGTCTCGAAAATGTAATGTCTGTTGATAGCACGCAAGACAGCATCCAGTCTTTTCTTGCGTAACAACCAATCTGATACGAAATTGACATTGTCCAACGGCTTCATGGACAGAATTTCCCATGCATCTTCTTTACGCATATACTTTTTCGTCTTATCGTCAAACACATATGAACGATTGCGTACGAACCGGTGACACTTATATATACCAAATGTGTCGATCAAGGTAATAATTGGATTGGACTGGACAATTCCATCTCCTCCGCTTTCTTCCATCAAAGAAGAGAGATTTATAAATATGTTTGTAATCTGATCCAACAGGTATTCTGAAGAATATTTTTTGAGGTCTTCTTTTTCAAAAATTGTTAACAAAGCTCCTTCTGTAACGGCGATTTTTTCACATGCATATTCCAAGCACTTTAGCTTTCGCATTTGTGCCTCTTTATAGTATAGTGGCTTTTCAATATGAAAACTTTCTGGATTAAATTCACGTTTTAATACACGTTCCCACGGGCCGTGTTGCCATAATTTTAAATATGCATCATCATCTTTCGAAAGATTGGCACCCATCTTTACCGCCAAATTTTCATATTCCTCCTTTAATTTCTTTTCTTTTAAGAACTTTTGAACCTTGAACACCTTTTGTTGATCAACTCCATCTTTGAAGAACGGGTTGTCTGGAAATGAAAACTGGAAATGTTCCTTCTCTAAATCTGCCAAAGCTGATTCAACTTCTTTCTTTTTCTGATCAAGTATTTTCATCGCCAAATCTTCACTCTCTTTCAAGCTCTTAGGGTCTATATCCATTTTCCAGTCTGTTCCATTTTTTTTGATCAAACAAATAAATGCAATTGCTACATAGTCGCACAAATATTTTTCTTCGCGGTTTGTACGGATATCTGTTTCGAAATCCTCTTTCTTTTCATCGGTTTTCTTCGGATTTCGCAAATTTATTAGGTTCAATTTTGTAAATACATCGATTTCACCTTGTGGTTTTTCACAAATTTTCAATATGTTATCAAATCTACATTTGAATATTTCCAGTATCTCATCAGACCCCTCTTGTGGAACGCCAAATACGGCACGCATATTTTCACTTTCTACCATTTTTTCATAATGCTGTAACTTCTCTTCATGAGATACGGGCAGTCGATCAGTAAGAAGAGGGTAACCAGATGCTTTATAAAGCTGAAGCATTCTTTCCTCAGATGGAAGATACTGATACGCCATTCTGTAATCTGAAATGTTTTCAGTGGTAAAGTCTTTGAAGTCTTTGGTGCTAAGAAAAATGCCCGGCAGTGGTGCCCTTGGCATCACTGCGGAGCTCCACCACTGTCGGTTGGTGGGCTGTTGCCTTTTATATGTAGGCGTAAGAGCAGCTGCATCTACGGCCTGAAGAACGTGAGCTCGTCAAAGATTAGTACTCTCTTGACACGAGCAGCTCCAGCGCGTGCTACGGGCCCAAGCCGGTCAAGCGCCTCTCCGCGAACGAGTGGGGGAGGCTCAGGCGAGCTGGTCGCTGTGGCATATTTGGTGGGAACAGGAGTGGAAAGTACTGTCACGGCTTCAAGCGCGGAGTTGGGGTAGGGGTAGCAGCTGTCGACCTTCGTGGAGACACGTGCTTCAGAAAGATGATGGACGTTTGTCTGCTCGCGGCTGTGATGGAAACGTACGTCCTGTGAGGAGGAACTCGGCACACTGAGCGCAACGGGAGCACCGTTGCTTTTCCGGTGGCGGTTCAGGTGATTTCGACTGCGTGAACCCTTCTGATGGGGTTGTTGTTGCATCTTCGTCGTCCGAGGCGGGTCCAAGACGGGTCCAAGACGGGTCCGAGGCGGGTCCAAGACGGGTCCAGGACGGGTCCGAGGCGGGTCCAAGACGGGTCCAGGACGGGTCGGAGCCGTTTGCGTTTCTTGAAGCTGCAAAGCTACCCATCCACTGAGCCGCATGTCTTGCTGCAGCGTCGCTAGCAGCCAGGTATGCGGTGTCGACTGGTCATCCACTACTGCAGTACCGCTGCCGTCAGTAGAGCCCTCTATTAGCGGCTTTGTGTGGCGATACACACACGCAAACTGATGAAGACAGCGGCGGGTGTCGACGAGGCTGACCTCACAGCGCCAGGGGAGTGGCTGCCAGATTCTGTGCTTCAGCAAGCGATGTGGAATTTGAGGCAAGGCAGCTGCGAGAAGAAGCTGAACTTTGAACGTCGTCCCTGCCATACACAGCCTCTGCCGCACTGCCTTCGCACTTCACAGCTGCAACGTAGCACGTCAGTTGACTGGGACCGGTTTGACACCATACCAGTCGACAAAAGGAAGGACCTGCCTACGTTTCTCCGGCAGTTCAGCCACCTGTCCGACAACTACTACGGTATCTGCATAACAGGCGCGACGCACGCTGGAGGTGTACACGAAGCAAACTGGGGAGAGGAGGCACTCCCCACGCAGGACGCGCGTGCTGTCGTGGTCGCGGTGTGGCCGCCCGGGTTTGTCGGCTGCGACACCGACGTGTCGTGCTACCTCATCGTCACGCGCACCAGCGAAGAAGAAGATACGAACTCTGCTGATACACGTTCCGGCCCCACGTCGAGTGTCATGGTGCTGCTTCGAGAAGATTCCATCTGCCCGTTGAGCCTAACAGGACACGAATGTGACTCCAACACGGACGCAGACTTGGTCATGTCGATCGCACGTGCAAACCACAGCCAGCGTAGTGTGCCGCTGTTCATGCCGCTTCTCATGTCCAACTACGTCGACAATGCTAGCACACGAAGCCATCCCAATTTCACAGTAAGCAACAGACGCGTCCTCCCTGGCGTTCCGTGTGGCTTCCAGACACCAACCTTGCATACGTGGGCAAGAGCTGGTGGTGCTGGTGGTGTGGCGTACCGAGGTGTTCTGTCGGCGCCGTGGCTGCTACGAACAGCATGTGCGCTACTTGGCCACACACAAAAGCCGACCGAGCCGGACACCAAAGCGCTGCCGAACTCACAAGAGGAGTGGGCCACCGACTACATGGAGCTCGAGGCTGACCTGCAGCGTAGCGCCGGCGGCTGCTCCGGGAAAGCAACAGCCGCGCTGGCGACAGCACGCACTGTCGCGCAGATGCTCAGCTTTGACTTTATGCTCTTCCTGCTCTCGTCCGGCATGTTCAGGGAGGGTATGCTGCCGAGTGCTCTGGAGAACCAAAGTGCATGCCCTACGCTACTTGTCTGCAGCATACGCATGGCTATGCGAAGCGAGATGTACACGGCGTATGCAGAAGACCGGCAGCCGCTTGCCATGGCGCAGGAAAGCCTTGAGTCGGCATGTCGACCGATCGGCACTCGGGGTCGCGGCGGCCGTCTGCTTGCCATCGACACAGTGATCGACATGGCATACCAGCGGGCTCGGCGGTTTACCGAAGACTTGAGCTCTGTACAAAAGCGGTCGGAAGCATCCACCAAACATCCCCACGGCGACATGTGCGCAGAGTACGACGGGGCAAGCACACCGTTTGAGCTGGATGCCAACGTTGGGTTCCTCGCTCGAGCGGGCATGGAAGTCATCAGGGCGCAGTTTGGAAGGGGCCCTGCCACAAATGGAATTTGGTGCGCGGGGGATGGTGAGAAGGAGGATTCTGAACAGGTGGAGGCAGATGATACAGCAGGGGTGGAGGCAGCCGACGCGTCCTCAGTACTGGACGATTGCATGCCATGCTCGTCGCTGTACGAACGACGCCGCTGTTTACTTGAACTGTGCAACCAGGTGGAACAGCGACTGCGTACGCGGCCACGCTCAGTCGACTCGGGCGACACGATGCTGAACACTCTGTTGTCGGCAATTCAGCACATCGAACAGCAGGAAAAGTCCACAAGCACCACAAGCACCACAAGCGCCACATCTAATGCTTCTGGGTCAGAGCAGAGCCACGTGAACCTTGAAACCTCGGCTGTCAGTGCGGCAGCTGACTTGCTTGAAAAGTGCATGCTGCTTGGGCCAATGGGAATTACACGGTACTGTGGCCTGACAGTGAGTCTTGTTGCGCCAAACACTGGAGCATCGTGCGCGAATCAGAAGTGTGATGCAACGATTCCTGCCTGGAGATCTGTATTTCCGCTTGGAACGATGGCCAGCTGTGCACACTGCGGCAAGCCGCTGTGCGACGCGTGCCAACATTCACAGAAGATTGCTCCGTTCTTTTGTTCCAGCTGCACCACACAGTATGCTGCACGTTAAACGTGTGTGTTTTTTCCCCTATATTACCAGACTATGCAAAATAAAAAGGTACAGAGACGAAATATGTAAAACGCGCGGTGTGGCTGGTGTGAGCTGACACACCGTATGCTGCTCCGTATCAGAAAGTTGTGCAGACTTGGCAAACACAGCAGCAGAAGTTGCAGACCCAGCATCTCAAGATGGAAGACACATATTGGAAGATACTCACCCTCCGTAGTTCCACTGCCACCGCCTCTGCCACTGGCTGTTCAAGAAGAGTTCGCCGTGAGGGGGACAGCCACACTGCAGCAGAGACACGAAGATGCAGAGTTTGCGACACCCGGTTTCGAAATAAGCCGTTCGGCTCTCCACGGAGGTGCACTTTCTGGGCAGAAGAGCTTCAACGAGCGGTGTTTTTTTGTTGGTGACGAGTTTGCAGGTCGCCTCGTCTGCTTCTCGTGTGGGTCTACGGACGACTACCAGACCACCGCAGCACAGACATCGTTGTATACATTCTGGTTTGAACACACCACTTTTGTGGATAGTCTCATCAATAGTAGTATTGCAGCTCTCGATAGTCGACGCATCTACACGGTGCGGTGGGTGAAATGTTCAACCGTGAACACGACGACTGGCTCGCTGATGCCCGATGGACAGCCCGCTAGCCAGCATCAGCAAGTTGCTGTCCAACAGCGGACCCGACTTCCATAGTTCCACCCTATTTGAAGATTTATTTTTTTCTTACTTTTTGTATTTCGGACCCGTCTCGTGACCCGTCTCGGACCCGTCTCGCGACCCAGAGTTTGCAATGTGCTCTGTTCTGGCTCACCTTACTGATGCACAGCGTGTCTTGCTACAAAAGATGCACGAGCAGCCTGTCAACCCGCTGGTAGCTACAACAGAGCAGAACCAGAAGATGCGGCAAGTCAGGCACACTGCACGACTACTGCAGCAGTCCACCGAGAAGAAGAACAGGACAACCACCGTCCCGTGGAGTGGTGTCTGTAGCCCACTCTTCAAGCTGAAGCACGCCGGCTACACAACGCTACGTTGTGTGGATATCCTGGCAGAGACTGAGCCGGCCGAGAGCATTCTGGCTGCGACACTGGGAGAGACGCGATGTGCGGCCATGGCAGAGTCAGGTTGGCATACAGCGATGGGGTGTGCACCGGCTCGGTCGTGCTGTCTCTTCGTGTTCGTCGTCGAGCCGACCGAACACACCCACACGACCGGCCTGCGCGTCTCGCTGAACACAACAGCACTGAACGCAGCGGCGCACTTTGCAGGGTACAACAACACAAGCTCTGCTGCAGCTGCGAGGTGTATCAGGGTGGTCGCATGCTGCGGCGTGGCACATCTCCGGGCGGTGGCGGGAGCGTTTGGAGCCAGCGACGCAGATGTGGCGTCTGCAGTGCAAGGGATTCAGGAGACAGTGTCTGTTGTTACGCTCGTTGGTTGGTGCATGCCGGATGCGCGGCACACAGCAGTGATCTGCACTCACGCTGACGCGACAGTCAGATCGGCACATATTTTCGTTGAACAGCTGCAGAAGCAACTGCTACGCGCCAAACACGACTACGCCGCGCCTCTTGCGGCGTGCCTCTTGAAAAGCATGCCGGTGTGTCCACCCGACGCCTTCCGTACATACGACAACCTCGCCAATTTGCAGTTCGCTGCCAAGCTGGATGCACTGGACTACGACGAGCCAGCAGCGGCCGGCTCCAAAGACGAGGCACTCGTGTTCACGGGTGTGCTGGTGCGGATGCACCGCCCGTTCAGGAACACTGGCGCTGCCGAGCACGGAAGAATGCTGAACGAAGCTTTTGTCGGTGTCATGCTGTGCAAGTTCCAGTATCTTGCAGAGGCGTCAGAGCTCATGGCGAGCATGTGCGCGGAAGGCGGCCACGGCCTGCTTCGGTCCCCACGAGGGCTGCGAGAAGAAATGCTGGGTTTGCGTGTGGCCGGTATCTGCTGTGAATGGACCCTACTGGGCGACGAGGTGTCGCTGTACGCCACTGGCGCCCACCACGTGCCAGGAGAGATGTTCAACGGCGAGCGTGGCACGCCGATTGTCGTCCGCTGCGCGGCAGCCAACGTCCTGAACGACCCGCTCTGCCAGCGTATCTGCATGACGCCGTGCCACCCGTTTTCCTGTGTTCCACACGCCGTCTCGTTGCACGCGTACAACGACGAGTACTTCGACCGAGTGCGCAACTTCGGCGTCTGCACAATGCTGGGCACGCAACGGAGTAGTGCAGGCGAAGTGGCGGTACAAGAGTTCAACCGGCTGGCGGCCGACGACTGTGACGAGGGTGGATACCGCGATGCCATTGCGCTTTGCACGCCGCGGTCCTGCGCGTCTCAGTTATCTCGGACTTCGTGCTCACCGGAGATGCAAGCCTTGTCACAGTTCGCGGTGAGACACGAGGACGTTTCGGTGCGGCTGTTTGAACTGTTCGGTCTCCGGCATACGCGTCACGCGGAGCACACTCTGGGTGACATTGTGGCGCTTGAGGACCACTCAGCCGTGCCGCGCACGCTTCGTCTCTTCGTCGCTGAGGCGGCACAGCACACGGGCCTCCGAGCGTCACTGGCTGACGCCTTCTCTGTCGCAACTGACCAGCTGACGCGCGTGCGCGTCAAGGGCAGTGAAAGCTGCCACCACCAGGAGGAGCGAGCGCGTTTGAAACGAGTGGCAGACGCGGCACTCGACATGACGAGCTCAGCAGCTACCGCGACCGCGACACGCACCGTGCAGCAGCGTGTCACGACAGCGTCACGGCCGTGGGTGCAGTCCCCGCGGCGCCGGACCGACCACTTGCTGAGTACACTTGGACTGCGCCGCGCTCCACCCACGTCTCGACTCCGCATACTCTGCGATACATCCGTCATGGCAGAGATGCTGGTTGGCCTGATGCACGGCCGTGTGATGGATCACACAGACACAGACACCGAGACCGACAGCAACCCGTTTGGCTGTAGCGACGCACTCATGGAACACGCGTGCGACGCACTGCGGTTGGAGAAAAGATTTGATTCTAAGACTTTATCTACAAAAGAGCAAGCGGATGCTTTTATGCCAGCACTCTGCAGGTGCTTGGCTGTGCTACTCGGCTCACAGGAATCTGCATGTGTGGAGTGTCCAGTGCAAGTGCTGCTGCTACAAGAAGACCCGCCGTTTGAGGACGAGAGGGCGCAATGTGAAGACACGTGGAGTCGTGGTCTGCGGGACATCGGAAAGTTCACAGCGCAGGGCAAGCTCGTCGAGACAACAGAGGCACAGATGCGGGCACTTGTGGAGGCACACAGCCAGAAGACAGAAACTACAGGAGAGGTGAACGGGAACGGGAACGGGAACGGAAACGGGAAGCCAAGACTAGCTGTCCTCATCAAGACAGGTGTTGGTATGGCCAGCGTTCTCTGCCCGACGACAGCGGTGGACTAGTTGTACTTGCGCCAGAAGCCTTCTCCGTATTTTTCATTCATATCTTTGTCTAAAGCAATAACATCTTCGATCATGCAACCAAGAGTTGCACAAGTAACGCCGTTAACTATGACGGTGTGCTTACCGACCTCCTTTGGAGGTGCATCTATGACAAAATTTGTCAGTGTTCCAGTGAATGGCGTGTGGGAAACAATTGATCATCATCAATACTTGATTTATTTTCTTCACAAGATACTCTTCTGACTCGGCCACTTTTTCACAATCTCGTTGTTAATCTTCGGATCAATCGGACAATTCTACTACTTCATCGCTATCTTCTCAATCGATTTCTTCTACTTCTCCGGCTTCCAGTTTCTCTTTCTGTTCTTTTATCTTTTCTGTTCGTATCTTTAACCAATCACATTCTGCAATGAATTGATCTTTTACACATGTTCTGTTATTTAGATTTTTAACATGTTCCTGCAGCTTCAAAAGGAATGAATCTAACCATTTAATTTCCTCGTTCTTTTGTTGCATCCGCTTCATGGGATTGCGCTTATACTCTTTATAAAAATTTGAAAGAAAAAGCTCGTAATCCAGCCGAAAAAACATGTAATTCTTCCACTCATTTGACCAGGTAAGTCGTGCTTCAAACGATTCTTTAAATGTATCAGTGGTATTTAGTGTGACAGGGTTGCCACCGGGACCTTTTTGTCTCTTACGCTCCCCCCCCCACTCTTTACTAAATGACGCAAGCAGTTTCAAGGTGTAGTTATTTGTTATTTCTAAAATTGTTTTATTCATTTCATCAATTTTCTTCTGTAGTCCTTCTTCTTCAACAATGAGCATGTCTGTTACTCCACCATCACCGACGTCTACTGACGGGTTCAAGCTCAGCACCGTCATGTTCGGCAGCGGAGGCATGTGCCGAGCCCCGCTTCTTGCTCCACTGTCTCTACACCCGGGCTGGGCCTTTATAATGACTGGTAGGAACAACTATGGAAATTTCTCTAAGGAATATTTTTAGGTTGAAGAAGCCTTGTGCTTTCTTAATCTTCACCTTCAGAATTCCACCCATCGCTAGAAGTCTCTGTACGACAACCTTCATTTAATCGCCTCATACATTCTGCATTCCTTTCTCGATCTTCGGAAGAACAGACTGAAGAATATCCAGATTGTATCTCTTTTGTTTGTGCCTCTAACCAAATAATTTCATTGATCAATGTTTGCCCAAACTTCTTTATGCGGATTTGAGACTCATCATGATTTATTAAAGCTATCAAGTTTTGAGACTCAACATGATTGTTTAAAGCTTTCAAGTAATCTCCTAACCTGTCATTTTCTTTCCCCATTTGGTCAATCCTCTTATAGGGACCGGGATTATAAACTTTATAACGGTTTTCAATAAATTCAATGTATTTCCCATACTCTGCTGCCCAAGTCATTTGTGCTTTCATCATGTCCATATATTTGTAATCGATTTCATTGACAGTGACAGTTTTAGGTTGCGTATCGTCCTCAAGAATTTCCTTGCGCGTTTTATAAAATAAAAGACACAGATTTGTATTGTTTCCATCTGTTACCTCAAGAATTTCTTTTGTTAGATCAGAAAAACGGGTCTTAAGTTGTGAAAATTCTTGTAACAATTGATCAGCGAATTTTCTAGCTTCATCCTCGGCTTCTCGCTTATCGTTGTACATTTTTAGGCTGTAGTTGCCTTGTTCTTTTTTCATTTCTTTGTCATACAGCTCAGGATCGAAACGTTTCATGTCTTCTTCTAAATTCTTTAACGTTTGGTCATGTACAGTTAACCACTGCTGAAAATCTTGAACAAATTTACCATTGTCAACCTCATGTACGCGCTGCGAAAAAAAATCTTTTAAACCTTTATTGTATTGCGTTATCCTTTCAATTTCATCTTCCTGTTGGAGAAGCAAAAAATCATAATTAAAATGAATTTTACAAATCATGTGATCTTCAATCTCAACAGGAAGAGATAAAGTCATTGCGCAGGCAAGCTCGCGATCGAACTGTTTGATCTGGTTACATGTTGCTGGATATTCTTCAAATCCGAGCCAAGTAAAAAGAACTTTGTAGCAGTTTGATCGATATTGCATGTGAGAAGTGCGTAGAATACGAACATCATTAAACATCTCTTTCAAATTTTCCCATTCTGCCACTTTCTCTTCTAATTTCTCACGTTCGGACCATAAAGCAACAATATTCGCATTTAAAGTTTTGTATTGCGCACTTTTTTCGTCGAATAATGTTTTGACTTGACGCATTTCCCAAACGTTCAGGCTGTAATTGCCGACAACAGCAATGCTGGCAGCTTTTGCATACGTCCAAGGATTGAAACGTTTCACCTCCATTAATGATAATGCGACTAACTCTGTTAGAACAGTTTTTGACCACAAGGAATATTCTTTAGTCACAGTCTGCCAGCTCGTCTTAGCTTCCGGGGTCACATTAAGAGTTTGGTCAAAAAGTGAGCCGATGTGCTTTTTTAACATGTTAATTTCTTTGTTCTTTTGGCTTTTCAAAAATTGTGTATGATATTCCATGATTTCATAGTTCTCAACAGGGGCTAACCGTTTGGGTTCAGTAAAAAGAACACTGTGGCAAGCAAGTAGATATCTTTCGTGTTTTTGGCTTGCTCCGTTTCGCCTTTTTTTTAATTCGATGAGTTCCGTTTCCGAATCAGTCGTCAGCAATTCAAGCTCTTTCAGCTGACCATTGTAAGACTTTTCTAATTCTTCACATTCTACCCTTAAACCTTCAATAACATGATCTTGCGCTTCCAACTCTTCTCCTCTCGTCGGCTCTCTTGGTCGTTTACAGGCCAGACCACCGACTACACCGACGTCTACTGACGGGTTCAAGCTCAGCACCGTCAGGTTCGGCAGCGGAGGCATGTGCCGAGCACCGCTTTTTGCTCCACTGTCTCTACACCCGGGCTGGGCCTTTATAGAGACTGGGCCCAGCCAAAATATCATCCATCATTACATCATTACATCATCGTCCATCAAAAGTATTTGTTTGTTTAACCATTAAAATGGGTCCATAATTGCATCAACAGCTAGACCGTCCATCAAATCTATTTGTGAGTTAAACCATTTGATATCGTTTTCTAAAAAAATTTTCATCTTAGCTGCGTCATCAATTGTCATATGCTCAAGAAAACGGCTCTGTAAATCTTCTAACTTTTTTGTTAACCTGACAACTTCAGCATCCTTTTTGGTCCTCAAAAACTTATCGCAGTCTTTGAAAGGAGGATCAGAAACAAAAATTGCATCATCACATGTTTGCAGATGAGCAGCGTGCAAGTCGCTTTTTCTTTTCAAGACCTCTTGTAATTTTGTCCACTGCCTATATTCATTCTTGTAACAATCAGATGTCCGAACAAACAAAAGTTGCATATTTTCGTTGTAACGTTCTTCTAATGCATTACATCCGACACTTAAATCTCGAATAACTTTATCAATCACTTCAAACGCTTGTTTTCTTTTTAAAATTTTCACAAGTTCCCAACTTTTCAGGCTGTAGTCTGACGAGGTACTTTTGCCACTTTCTTGAACATACTTATAGGGATTGAAATGTTCCGTCTCCGCTTTTGATACAGCTGTTAATTTTTTTGTTACTTCGACGACGATCCAGTCCTTATAAAATTTGTCATTCATTCGAATCACCCAATCTTTTTGTGCCATCAATCGTAAAATTTCATTTTCCTTTTGGCGAATCAAAAATTGTGTATGATATTGCATGATTCCATCGTCCAAATTAGTAGCCGAGGAAAAAAGAACATAGTGGCAGTGGTGGAGATATGTTTCGTGTTTAAGGCGTGCTGCATCCAGAAGTTCTTTATTCTTTACTTGCATACCTTTATCTTCTTCACCTACTTGTTCATGGTAAAAATCTTCAACTTTCTTACATTCTTTCCTTTCATATGCAATTTTATCATCTTTCTCTTTCAACTTTTCTTTTCTTTCCGACATGTTATTTGTAGAATCTTGTGAAGACATGTGACCTCCTTGTAAAGACATGTGATCTCTTGTATTGACATCTAGTTTTTGTCGTTTGCATGTGTCCGCTTCAGCACTTCGACCGTATGACTTTTCCAAGCGTATGTTGTCGTCTGACAATAATGTGTTTAACTCTATTTGTAGTTGGGCTAACCATTTAAATTCTCCAATTGCTATTATATTGCTCGTCACTTCATCTTCGTTTGGCGAATAGTGTAAATGCTTGGATAAATAAAGACGGTAAATAAACTTGGTAAATGCTTGGATTGTGTCGATCCTGCATGATAAAGCGGAATTGTGAGCGTTTGACCTTTTAATTTCATTTAACTTTTGGCGATTCAAATTCTCATAACGATCTTTGACGGCTTTCCTGACAGCATTAGTAACTATTTTCTCGTTGTCATAGTCGAGGAAATCTTTAAAAGAAGAATCGTGAAGTTCGTGACCTACTTTTATGTTTCGCCATTGAAAATCGAAACTTTCAGGTTGTTCATCTGACAAATGTTCCTTCAGTGACTCACAATATTTGTCTTCTAAGACTTTTCGTTTATTTATTAAACGTTTAATTTTATAATCTTGCGCTTCCAACTCTACTTGTCTGTCCGACTGTTCATTTTCAAAATCTGCAATTTCAGTTGGTGTTAACGGTGTAACACCGACGTCTACTGACGGGTTCAAGCTCAGCA
>TARA_B110000046_G_scaffold181002_1_pt1 | contig 12811 bp, 1 predicted proteins | sample TARA_B110000046 | Tara Oceans TARA_B110000046 (sample SAMEA4397157) | marine metagenome | biome: Polar Biome; feature: [DCM] deep chlorophyll maximum layer (ENVO:01000326); material: water (ENVO:00002006), including particulate matter (ENVO:01000060) such as... | depth 40 m
CCTGTCCCCCACCCCTCCGTTCCCTCTCCCCGTCCCCGAGGAGACCGAAACGTCTCCGATTAACTTCCTTTTCTGGTTGGCGGGAGAATGCGGAATACCGTTCTTTCGCTACGCGATGCAGAGCACTTCATTGCTGAGCCGTTTGGAGGGCGGACAAGACAGAGGGCGGGTAGTAACGTTCGCCCCCGGCGAGGGTGGGACCGTTGCCTGCTATGTGTCTCATCAGGGGATGCTTGCACACACGTCTAACCAAGATGAACCTAATGTGGGTCAAAAGTTAACGCTGAATTACACCGCACGGGACCTTCCTTTTCCAGCTGCCACTGGCACACAAACAATTCGAATTACCATCGGCAGTCTGGATGGGCGGGAAGATGATCAAGAACCGCTTGACTTTGTGTTTGGATGGTGCGAGTCGTCATTTGAGGATTTAAACACAGACTTTACTCATTGCAGCAATCTTACTCATTGCAGCAATCTTACCAGCACCTTGGATATACATAAACCAGAAGAACCTGCACCAGCTGCACTTCCTGTGTTTCTCGTTTGTTTCTGCAAGGATAAAAGAGATCTGTTTGGTTGGAGAAATACACGCGTTTACGCGGATGATGGCACGCTGTTCACACTGAACAGCTTTAGTACGTCTCCCCCTGCTGTGCTGCACGTAGAGACGTTTCATAAATGTACATTGCAGACCACATTTAACACATTTGACGCATTTGACGCATCGGTGTACGATGACACAATCTTCTGCTTCAGTGGCGATACACATTTTAAGAATAGGTTGTTGCGATACGAAGCGGTGTACCTGAAACATTTGACGGAGCTAGATGATCGCGTTTGCGTCAATCCTCCGGAACTTGCCCTGGATCACACTCACGGGTACAGCAGGAGCCTCATCGTATCGGGGTACGAGATGCATGCAGCACGCTTCAAGCAGGCAAACTCAGGAATGGGACAAGATTTTACAGACGTCGAGGTCGTTCTAGACGACACGGCCCCACGAAAGAAAATTCGTGTCTGGGATTTATACGGCGAATACCTCACTGACTACAATACCGCTCGTGCATCGCTTGGGTCGTCGAAGTCTCATGAGGTAAAAAAGGTAAAAAGCGTATCTGACAAGTCTGACACAAGTTTCAATGTAAAAATGCTCGCGGTTACTGAGCTCGTTGCAGATGGGATGACATACACTTTGACTTCACGCGAGCGCCGGTCGTTTCCAAGGTGGGACGAGGATTTGGAGACGGTCCTATCTACGCACGCAGGACTGTTAGTGGACCAAAACAAAACAAATAGTAACTATACTCTTGAACAATTCAGGGTCAGTCTAAGACGGTTGCGACGCCGATCAGAGTCTAAGGATGAGAGCAACGCTGAGTATAAGAGGAAAACCGCCCTGCTACGTGTGTATAAAGCCCTGTCTGAGTCCGCGAAGTTGAAGACGGCCAACCAAGCCGTCGAAGCGGCAGTGAAAAGTATCCAGAAAGATAAAGAAGCCTTGGTCATGAAGTGCAGCCCGCACGTTGACGGTAACCTCCTGCGGCGTCATTGGTACCAGAAGCTCGTCATAGCAGTTTGCGCATCACAGAATTCAGAGGAAGGTATTCAATTTGTGGGCATGACTGGCTGTGGGAAAACCAACATCATTTTCGACGCGATAAGCAGCTCCCTTACATTGGGCCGCAAGCCCGTCTTGGCCCCGGGGTACGACCCCTTCAGTAACGGGCTTTTCGACCCTCGCGAGATCCCCGACAATTTGGCGACGCTTCTCGATGCAGTGAAGAAACTGAACGAAGCACCGTACGCACGGTCCGCTCCCAATGCAAACGACGGCTTCGTCGCGTTTTTAGAGGAGAGCAGACAACGCGACAACTTGTCCGTCGCCGGCAAGGTGGCGCAGGAGATGATCCGACGCACCCTGACGACAAACTTCCCCAACTGTCCACGACGCGGCCGTGCCCTGTTGAAGTGCAGACTTTGGGCCACGTTTGAAGCTGTGTCGCCCCCTGGAGAAGCAACGCCGCCTACCCACTGGCGTCATCCCTCTCAAAAAATCACGTGTTTGTCGGAGGTTTTCTGTCAGGTGCCTGTAAAGAACGAGCTGAAGGTGCGGGTTCTTGTGTGCCACTCGTGTCCTGGCTTCATGCTTTTGTGTGCCACCGACAACGATACTACCCTTGCGTTGTACCGAGTGAAAATGGATGCCCAGCTAGGCGGTGCCCCGACTGACCTAAAGGATTGTATCTATTGGAGTGGCGGCGTGGGGGTCGCTGCTACGGACGCAGATAAATCTGGATCCGAGTTCGCGAGGAACGAGTACCTGCAACGCACGTTCGGAGTCCAGGACAAGTTAGAAGCAGGTCTAGGTCAAGACGTTACGGCCATGCCGGAAAATGTCACTGTCGTCTCGTACAAGAAAACAAAGTTTACTCGCGTGGCAACGACAGGTGTTGCTGGTGTTGCTGGTGTTTCTACCTTGCATGTTACGCATGACAACAACTTCCCGGATCCTTTTTGTAGCAATCCCTACCGCACGCACCCAATGTACGCGGAAAGGACGCGGGCGGTCAAGGTGCATGATACCACAATCACAACAGAAGCTCCAAATGCTGTGCCGAACGATCCTTCGACGATGTTTGAAGCGTCGTCCCTCGTCCACGCTGAGAGTGAGACAGTGTTTGGTTTCAACACTGAAGACGAAAAACAAGCATCCCTCTTCACGACGTCTTATAGAATGGAAGAGAACTTTCCCATGACCGAGTACGAGATCCTACATAACCGCCTGACCCCGATGCAGGAGGAGATGCGCGAGTTCGCTCGCATATCGTACATGGAACGGGAGGGGCTAAGCTATCCTATAGAACGCGACGGCACGACAACGAAGCATGACCCAAAGTTCAGGAGGAACGAAAGCTGGGAGGACGTGAAGACGCGGATCAAGCAGACTGGGACCGACACGGAAGGCAATATGTCGATGATTCGCGAAGCCGAAAACTTTCTCCTACGAGAATTCCTGTCCCACGGTCCACCCCTATACGACGCTGTCGAGTTGTACGCCGAAGAACTCAAGGAAGAAGAGCGAGGGGAGCGAGGCAGTGTCGCCGTCGACGCGTTCAAGTTTTCGTACCCGGTCAGCTTCATCGATCAGATGCTTTACAAAGTCGCCTTGATGGACAAGACCGGAAATGTTCCATCCGATCCCTACAACGCCCAACACGTAATTGAACTGGTGAAAAAATACGTATTCGAAAGAGTCTCCGCGGCGGCTACCTTTCCCGTGCGCGGTTCAGTATACAAGCACCTCGGAGAAAGTGAAACCCTGTTCGTTCAGAAGAAAGTTGAAGAATGGAGTAATGCAGCCGCAGGCGCAAAACCGGCCCCGTTCATCATGTTTGGGGAGCACTTTCAGATTTACAAGGACGCTGACAGTGCGGTGTCGTTGAGGGCGCTAGGAAGTGGGTGTCACTACATCGTGGTGCGCGATGGCAATGAGAAAACCGCCGATATGCGGTACAACTTTCCTCACGAGATGTCCTTGCTGGACGTCTACAACAGCCAGCGGCGGTATTTCATGCCGCGCGCTGTCAGGTCCTCAGCAGAAACGCAAGCTGCGGAGGGCGTCAACGCGAACGTCAAACGTTTCCCCCCGGTCAGCACGACCCTGAGCAGCGACTGGGGAGCTATCGAATGGAAACGCTCCGGCAAATCGTATTTACGAAAGGGCAGCACCTTTGATAAAATATGCAATACAAAAGGGACGCGTCCGTTTCCGTACGATCAAAATGTTTCATCGCTCGCGAAGCAAACGATGAAAAAAGGGTCCTCGCGCCTTCTCGTGACGTCGGTAGCAGATACTGGACCTCTCACTGTTGTAGACGAGTCGCACGAGTTGGCGAAGGAAACGTTCAGCATTGCCCTCTTGAAGTCCAACGAGAACGAGTTGATCCTAAAAAAAGTCGCGGAACACCTATGCGTCAACGTGATTGAATACAACGCCGTGATCGCACGACTTGACAGGGTCGTTTACGGGATGCCTTTCGGGGGGCGTATGCAGCAAGATGTGGACACTACCACTGTCGATGACTGCGAGGCTGCGCTCAAAGTGCACACTGTACAAAAGGGCGTGGCATCTGACGCCATCTGCTCCCCCACGGTTGATACAATATTTGAAAAAGAAGCCAAAAAACTCATTCTTGTTGACGACGTCTTCAAGGCCCTCAGCAACATATGCGTGAATGTACTCAATAGTAACCCCGCGCCCGTCACAGACAGCCTGAGCTCTGAAAACGCAAAAGTCGCTGCGTACCTTGACGAGACCTTGCAAAAACACGACGCGTCAATTGAGTTCTTCCTGGATAAGGTATTTGGCGACGTGGTGAAGAAGGGACCCGTAAACGCCTTACCCCGAAGCGAAAAACCTTCGCCCGACCTAAACGAAAAACTGGACTCAAAAGTAGATACACCAGAAGTTTTTGTATCTAAAAGCGAATTCCAGTATCTTGCAAATGCGGGTTTGGCGTCGCAGCGTTTTCTTGACAATATATGGCCTCGAACACTCGCAAACGGTGCGAATTTTGCAAAAGCAAATGACCAACAAAAACCAGTTGCGCAAGCAAATTACCGTTTTACTATAAAATACGAGTATATGGACGTAATTGGCGCGGGGCAAAAAGCTGCGCAGGATCGCTTGACGTTGAGCTCTAGGTTGAGGAAGATAGAAGAATTCATTGTGGTACCCCCGCAGGGCGACAATGCGAATGCGGCAGGGGGGTGGATGATATGGAGCAGCCGCTACTTCGCAGGCATCCCACGGCTTCCCCCTGCAAACAGTGCGTTGAAGAAGGCAGTCGTCTCACGCGTAAAACATGTTGTGAATTCACGTTTACAGGCCACTCGTACTTTTGAAGATTGCATGATGTTTGTGCCTTTTGGTCCTGCTCACGAAAATCCTGCGGGGTGCGTCTTCAATGTGGAATTGGATCAAAAAGCGGATGCCTCCGGCCCCAGAGAATGTACTATCGTATGGACTTACGCAATGTCTGTTCTCGACCTGTACCGATGCAACGAAATGTTCCGACGATCGATGAGGGACTGCGTGCGATTCTGTACCGTCAACTGGATTAAGAAACAGACGACCGGTACCGCGGCGGAAAGCGTGTTCCAAGTCGCGGACGTCCAAGCCCTCGACGTGACATCAAAGCTCAGCCAGCACCTCGACTTCAAAATGCTAAACGCGGCTGGAAAGAAACTGTTGGTGACTGCAACCCCCAACCCCGGTTGCGTCTCTTACATGCAACCACAGATCGTGAAGAACGGCATCGTCTTCGACCACAATGAACACCGCCTGAAAAAGACTCACGCGATCCTCGGGTTCTACGACAACGAGGCGCTGACGTACCCCTCCGCACACTCTCTCCACTGGTGCATGGCGAAGAAGCGTGCAGCAGTGGGGGCTAAAAAGGAGTTGCCTACACAACTGTTAGAGATCTACTTAGAAGAAGTGGAAGGAGAAGTAGCCCTCCGTGCAGTCAGCAATGTATTACAATTCGCGAGGGGGGGTACTGCGCCAACAACTGGCGGTTCGAGGCAGACACTGCAGAATCTCTGGACGAAGCAGAAGGAACTCTTCTACTTCCTTCTAAAAGACTTGGACTTGCCCCGGTGTCCGTACATTGGACCTGAGTGGGCACGGCTTGCGGAGTTGTTGAACTTTATGAAGATGCAATTCAAACGTAACACGTGGTACCCGTTGCTCGCGCTGGAAGACTTCCACAAGGACGCGCTCCAGTTCTGCATATGCCTGCACAAACTGAAAATACCCATTCTCTTTGCTTTGGACACTTTAGATGGTACACTTGTAATTCAAGAAACAGACACTGCTATTTTCTACGGCAACGATGCCGCCGTGTTCAGGGTCACCGCCCGCGAAGACGCTTCAAAGTTTGCGAACCCGCGTGAAATGAATACACCATTGTGGGATCAGAAAGATTACAACTATACGTGGTTCGGTGGCCCAAACATAAACACTGATGTCACCTTTCCAGTGTCAATGTTGTCTGCAGCCGAACTCCAAAAAAGAGGGGAAGCCGCCGCCGAAACGCCGGTATACGATATACTGCGGTCTGTTCAAACAGGTTCAGGAAGCATTCGGTATACTTCTATCATCGTTTCGCAAGTGGAGGGCGGTGCTGTTGGTAGTGGTATTCGCGGTATTCGCGGACAGCTTCCCTGGCCCCGCGTGCACGACCTCACTCTGATCGCGTCCAGTGGGGTGATACAGGCCTCGGACGAAGTTGCTGTTTTGTACAAGAGTTACGAAGAGTCGGAAACCAAAGACACTAGTTGGGAGGGTTGGAACTGCCTCATCGCGGCGTACGAGGACTTTCTCGGAAAAGTGTGCTACACTTTCAATCCGTCCTCAAACAACTTTAAGGATGACTACCGGCTCTCGATGCTGACTGCCCCTCTTCGCGAAAATGAGGGGTTCCTTCACGCTGAGCACCACATCGCCGATACAGAAAGTGGAGTTGTGTTTGCGAGAATTGGTCAGGCTGTGCACAAGATCGATCTCAATAAATTGGAAGCATTTCCATCGACATCGCCATCGCCATCGCCATCGCCATCGCCATCGCCATCGCCGGGAGCACAACCCTCCATCGTTGCCAGTATACACAGAGACGTGTCCCTCGCCCCTAACGCGACACCCGGACAAAAAGCCGAACGCGTTGTAAACATCTGCACCGCGCGACTGCAGTCTGAGTCGACCCCCTCAACCTGCCTCCCGCGCGGCGGGGCCGGGCGGGGGAGATCGCTCGTATTCGTCCAGTCGAGCATCAAGGCAGCGTTCTTGGCCGCCCTAAGGGCCGCTGCCAAGAAGGCCGCCAAAGCCAGCGGTCTGTCCATCGTAGTCGTCCTCTTGGAAAGGGACAAGGATTCCGACGGGGGGTCAACGCTTGACGATCTGCGCGCGACGAAGGACGAATACCAGATAAACAAGATGTACGACGGCGCTCAATGCTCCGCGTTAGACGATCAGAAATGGCACAACGCACTCGCGCTTGCTCCAGACGTGAGCCGAGCCGAATTAGCACTTGGAAACGCAGCCATGTCCAGTCATCAGAAGGACCGCGTTCTCAAATGTTTCAAAAAGGTTATAAACAAGATTGACAGCAAAACTAGTGCTTCAGCATCAGGTTTCGCGATTCCGGATGGCTTAAAAGCGAAAATGTTAATGGATGAGATGGCATCAGACGGCGTCAGCAAGACATACGAGCCGGATGTTTGTTTGTTCGTCGCCGAAGTCGGTCCAAACGCGAGTCCGAACTGGGGGCAGGGGCTCGACATGTTGATGACGACGGGCATGTTCGTCGTCGACCCGTGCACAAGCCTCACGCTCCACCGTCAGATGATAGGGAGGGCGACGCGCGTCTGCGCGTTCAAGAGGCAGACCGCGCACGACTACATAGGATGTGACGCGACGGGGTTCTACGTCGTCATCATGGCGACCGAAAGGCGTAGCAACGCCATGCCGTCTTCCGATTTCTTGAACATGCGAAACCTTCTCAACGAGGCACGTGCCGACACGCTGCCAACTCTACTTACGGCTTCCTTCAACAATGTCAAGACACCGGTACAACAGGATGCGGGCATGGAACAGAAGTCGTTCTACGTGAAGGACCTGACGCGCGAACTGCCACTGAGCATGCGATGGGAACTGCAAAGTGAAGCGGAATATGAGTATCGTATGCAGGAACACTCCGCTCCATATTCCCACGTCACGGACACGCTCTTCTTCGCTAGGACTTCTTTGACACATGGTTACACGCTCGTTCCACTCGACACTCTGCAGAAGTCCGAAGCCTGCCTTCTACTGTACAGTCGCTGGCACAAACTGTGCGGTGCATCGGATCCTTCCGGTGACGACGATTTGCGTGACGTACGTGCACTACTGCGTGCACAGACGCATGCGAACAGTGCAGGCCCATTTGTCGCCAGCAGCAAGGTTTACTGTTACAGGACAGAAGAAGCACCAGGTGATGGTCCCCCAGTCAAAAGACAGAGAAGAGAAAAAGCACCAAATGAACAAATGCTGGTTGATGAGCCCCCCTCGCAAGACAGATTCACAGCGGCGGAGTACGCGATGGCCGAAGAGAGGCAGTACGCATTGGACCACTACCTGGGAAGCAAATCTGATGAACCTCTCACTGTGGCTGGCGATACGAGGTCTTCTAGTTTTCGCAAGACCGAGTGGTGCGTCACAGCGCCGCAGTACGATCAGTTCAAGACGTTCTCGTCCGATTTCAGAGTCGAAAAGAAACTAACGATTTCCAAAAATGTCACCGTGTTCAAAAACGCCCCCGCAATGTCGAGTCCCACGGTGGTCGACAGAATGGTACGTTGTATGAAGTCAATTTGCTTGAACCTGATAGAACCCGATCTACCCCTTGATGACATCCAAAAGTTTGATCAATTCGTTGTCGACAAGACGTTCTTTGAATGGTATCGTACAATGGCATTCAAGACCCCTTTACCAAACGATACTTATTTGTGCCAGGTGCATCATTATGTCGTGCTGAAGCGCCCCCGCGCCAGTAGTGCTCCAGCGTCGCGTTGTCTTCTGATTTGTAAACACACCTTCGGTGAGCAGCTTGATGGTAGCCTAGATACATTCGCTGTAAGTTGTCAAAACGACGAGCAGGTGATACGAGTTAAAAAGAGAGAAATTGAAAGTAACCGAACTAAAGCCCCACTTGACCAACTTATCAACGATGACAATATCAATGCATATCAGCTGAGCGGTGAACAGTTCACGTCAGCGTACTATATACATATACATGCACCGAAAGCACAAGGTGGTCCATCCAGGGCCAGCATACGAGACTACCAAACGGCTGAAGGCAGCAACCTACGCGCCTGGTTTATCTGCGACGACCCAAATAAAACCAAAAGAATGAGTGATATTCCCATTCAGATACCAAACAACTATACGCCCCCGAGTACGCTTGTTGTTAGAACGACATCAGGATCATCAGGATCATCAGGATCACCAGAAACGTACGGGTTTGTTTCCTCCAACCAGTGCACGCGTTCTGATGTTATGAAATCCGTTTTTCTGAAGGTTTACATCTCGTTGCAACAACAAAACCAAGTTGCATCAAGCGGCGATGCAACGTTACCTTCCGCGTGGCAAAATGTGACGACCCGCCCTCACATATGGGAAATGCCACTGCCAGATGAACCCATAGTGCCAAGCCTGCCAGATGAACCAATGCTTGTAGACGCAGCAGCAGATGATGCCAGTGATCACGGGCTCACCGCGTACCAGCAAAGCAGAAGCGTCTCCGATTACAACGCGTATTGGCGATCGCGGTATACATATTTGGCCAGGAAAGCGGATCCTAACTTTCTGGAAGAGTTTGGAAATCCCTTCTGCAGAGGAAGCATATCGATCAAGAGGTACAAACATGCCGCCCTGTTGTTGATGACTCCCGACCCAGAAGACACTTTGAAAGGGGTGCGACACGCACCTGCACTCGCCTTCCTACGCAACGCGGAGGACCTAACACGCTTTTACGAAATTGGAGTGAAAACGCGTATTGTGGATGAAGTGAAAACGTGTTGCAACACACTCTCCGACGATGAGACCGCATTGCGGTTGCGCGCGTTCGAGTCCAACGTAAGGTTGCACGCAGGTGATTTTTTCAAATGCGGTGTGTTGAACCCGTCCGTCTTCCAACAAGAGAAAGTTGAAGACAATGATGGAGATGCAGTTGTAACAGATTCTGCTGTACCGAAATTTTCCTGGGACGAAAGAGCAGATGCAGATTACAACACCAACTCACTTTTCAATCCGTCTTTGGTTGTTGTGCATGATGCGGAAACGACGGAAACGCTGGAACTGGGTGTGTTTCAAGAGCGTTTCAAATACGAGAGTCGAACCTACATCATAGACCGAACTGCACCCAGGGCGTTCCACACGATTCTCATGCTTCGTCACGTGATGTTTTCGTGCTCACGTTGCTTCCGAGTGCTTAAAGTCCCCGGGAACGGTGTGTCGAAATTAGTCCTTGGCTATTTCGTGGCACACGTCGATGCAAACGGCACGCCGATAAACACAATGCCAACGTACCCAACGTACGAGCTGAAAATGACTCCCTCCGTCGATTTTACACGGGAAGAAATAACGCTGGACCGTAAACTGTTTCTGACGCAAAAAAGAAATCCTGGAGGACTATCGTGGCATATCATTTGTTCCAACAACGCGTCGCATTCGGTGGAGTGGGTTGCAAACACTCCCAGTGCTCTCCCGTTCGGCGCGTACACCTCGACGGTCTCTACAGACTATACATTGGAAGTCGAGTGGTTCGACAACGCGGGTACGGACATATCGGCGCGCGTCAAGGCCTACTGCGATACTTGGATGCCGAAGGAGACTCAAGAAAAGAGCCAGAGCCAGACCCAGAACCAGAACCAGCGCTCTTATGACGCGAAAGTCATGCTCACTCATCTGACGCATTTAGCCCTCTCGCTTCGTTTGACGACCGGCTCTACCAATCACTCACGGTTCTCACTTGCTTTTGCGTATGCACTGGTCGTAGACGAGATCATCAGGGCCGCGATCCCGGACCTTTTGAAGCAAGAGAACGGGTCGCTATGTGAGTTTGTATACATCAGACTGCCCCGAATTCAGTCCTTGGTCAAGGACGACGTGCCGAAAATGTGGGTGCAGATCCGCGAGTGGAAGAAGAGCTCTGCACTGGAGGAGGACGCGATTGCGTCGCACACGTCGCCGGCGCACGAGACGCGTTCCATGTATACCAAGCACCTCGTGGACCTGCTTTTCAGCGCATCGGTAGGCGATGAGGGCGCTACTCCTGACGACCTCCTCAAAATTTTGCTTAAAAAAGAAGATATGAGTTCGTTCTTGATCACTTACCCGAACCTACTACTTCCAGGAGATGTCAAGTACGTTCTTCCGCAGGGAGTATCAGAAAAGGACAACTTTCTCAATTTTCTGGACACGATGATGGAAATGAGCTTGAGTGATACTGACAGTGGTAGTAAGGGTAATGACGGTGACAGCTTGTTCAGCACTATTCTCAGTAAGATTCTGAAAGCAGCTGCATATTTCCCCCGTATCACGAATGATCCTGATCGTTGGAAAGTTACGGCACTGCAGTGGATCGCACAAGAAGGCTCAGCTCCGAAGCAGAAATACGTCACGAGAACCTATACCTTGCACGACGTAACAAAGAACGCGGACACCATCTCGTTCCCGCTCCCAAGTGTCGAGCGTTCAGAAAGCGTTGCCATAGAAGACCCGAACAAAACCGTCTTCCCAAAACGGGACGGGCTCTACGTCGCGTGTTACAAGGAGAATCTTCTAGACGGGGATGCAAAACTCATTGATGATATTATAAAAAACGGATATAGTAAGCTAGGGGCCGCTCAAACAGTACAGCAGCATCAGCCCTTCACACCCGAACAGAAAGAACATTTTACAAAACACGTTCTACCGCTTCTTTTTGACGAACGTGATAAGCTAAGGGATTTCACAAATTCTCCTATCTCTCACAAATCCATCGAACTTTCGTACAACAGGTTGTCTACCGTGCAAACTAGTACCGGCACCTCGTCGCCTCCGCCCAGCGTGCTAAAGGGGGTCGTCACGATTCGTACATTACAAGGCCAATCGAAGCAGCTTAGAGTGCGAATATTCAAGACCAACCAGGAAATCTTCAATACCGTCGTCTCCATCACATGCAGTGATGATGCGAGCGAATATTCGTATGTCAACCAATCAAGCGTTGCAAGTATCCGAGAGAGATTCGAACAAATGTTGCGAACTCTGTTGGCATGCGGGTGGTACGAACTGTATAGATTTTTAGACAACGAACGCAAGGTTGAGAGTGCATGTGCAGACGACGCCGTTCCACCGGTTCCCTTCAGAATCAGAGTGAAACGTGGAAAACATAGAACATATGAAGATGATGAAGACGAAGACTCGATGGACGACGACGACGGATATGGAAGTGAAAGATCTCGTCGATCGCGCTCGCCCTCGCGCTCGCCGCGCTCGCGCTCGCCCTCGCGCTCGCGCTCGCCTTCGAACTGAGAATGAAAATATGTTCAAGGATCACATGGAATTAACGCACCCCCCCTGCCGCTACTGTTATATATTTTCTTCGTGGTAGGATACAGGATTGAGGATTGGTTTCTCGCAATTACACGATCTGTCGCATGTTCTTGTCGAGTGTTGTGAAACTTTTGGTGTCGATTGCGCTGTATATTCTCATCGGGGGGCTCCTGATCAAGTTTTCTTACAACGAGCTGATCGTGAGGCGGTTCTGCGTAGACCCTCAGTTTCGCAAGCCAACGATTGTGCCGATAAGTTTCCAGACGGCGGTTCTCGTCATGGTTTCGTCCGTACTGAATATTTGCCTCATGTCGACTGTCGTGGGACTAGCGACGTCAGGCCTGGTAGACATGACCACCGCCGTCGAAGCGTTTAATGGCGGCTGATCGATCGCGCGGGTTTTACTTGGATGTGAGTCCCAAGCAGTCGTATTGTAGAAACGCCCACCGCCACCGGCGAGTGAGTTCCATTGTAGAAACGCCACCAACGTAGGTGTGGGTAGGTGTGTCTGGCCTTTGAAAGACGTGATCGCGAAGGGAGAGCCACTGGTAGGAAGGCATTTTTTATTTTTTTGTTTTGTGGTACAGGTGCCTGCTTCACTTTCGCGACACTCCACTTTCGTGAGTGTGGACACAGACCCTGTAAGGTACGGAGTGGTATGTGCCACCCCAG
>TARA_B110000046_G_scaffold232_1_pt1 | contig 12784 bp, 12 predicted proteins | sample TARA_B110000046 | Tara Oceans TARA_B110000046 (sample SAMEA4397157) | marine metagenome | biome: Polar Biome; feature: [DCM] deep chlorophyll maximum layer (ENVO:01000326); material: water (ENVO:00002006), including particulate matter (ENVO:01000060) such as... | depth 40 m
AATGACATTCCAAGTGCTAACTTCATTAGTACCCTTGTTCATAGTAACATAAAGCAATTCCACTTTCTAACGTGATTGCTCTTACTTGCAAGAATATTGTAGTCCCTGCGGCTATAGCCTGATTAAGTAAAGGATTTATACTTGAACCCCCACTTACTACTACATTTGTAGCATCAAGCGTACTTATAACAGATTCAACAGGAAAGAAAATAGCGTAATAGTTTTTATTACTCATTGCTGAAGTAGTAATTACATCCACTTTATTTTTCCCTAATTGTTCCCTTAATAGTGCATTATCATTTAATGTTGTCATAATTTATTTTTAATCGTTATATATATAATTTGTATCGCTTGGTGATTCGTTTTCTGTATATTGTACTTGCTCATTTCCTACTTGTTCTTCAACATATAATTTTCCTAATTCTATAGGTCCTTCAAGTGTTTCACCCCCTGAAAAATTACCCGTTTTATTAAATGCAAAAAAGATACTTCCTTTAATTGGAAGTGCACTTGCACACTCTGTATCACTATATTTATTATTTGAACATAAAATAGCGAAAGCATCAAAAAGATAATGAGTAGGTAAAGATTCCAAAGTAGTTATTGGATTATATGTATCTAATAATTGATGAACTCCATTAGTTATGCGGTAATGCTGAAAAATATAAGTGTCATTAGTCGCTAGGTTTATTACTATTTGTTCAGGGTCAGAAGTTATTGTATGTATATAAGTTCTTGTTGTACTATGTATTTTAATATATGTTTCTACTTCTGCAACTGAATCTATATAAAATGTGTTTGTAGTTGCATTTCTTACAACTCTTGTGAAATAAAACTCTCTTGCAGGTGAAGTTGTACAATCAACATCTTTTATTACCTGACTAAAAGTATTATAAGAATATGGGCTGCAACTATCAAAATCACCTATAGTATAGGTATCTGCGGATAAATCTTTAATCTCATAAACATCAACATTTAATTTTCCGCTATCAATTACAATCGGAGGTGTAGCTGAGTCAGTACATTTCCAATTTCCATTTTGAGTAGGGTCAATGCCACCGCAAGGAGTGCCTACATAATAGTCAGTTAAATAAATCTCGTATTTCCAATAACCATTAGGTTCAAAATTAACAACTCCACCTATTACATCTTCTGCAACAGTTCCTCCTTTAGTTGAATATATTGTTAATTTTGTATATCTAGCATTTACATCTACATTCTGTCCATAACCCCACTTAACTGCACCTGACATATCATTGGTAAACTTAAACAAAAACCCAATTGATGATGTGCCTGTATAATAATATGCATCTTTTAAAGTTACATAGAATGTATATGAATTATTGTCGTATTGAGCTCTTAACATATTAGAGTATAGAAATAAAAGGTTTTTATTTGCTTATCAAAGAAAAAGGTGGCAATTAAGCCACCTCATTCAAGAAATATAAAGAAAACAGATAAGAAGTTTAATCAATGTCTATTGTGAAACCTGAAAAATCTGCATTTGTTAAAGGTCCCGTTGCAGGATAATCAGCTACAAATGGGAATGGTGAAGGCTCTAAGCCATCAAACGTAAGAGTGTAACCGTTACGGTCCCCCCACGCTGCTCCTGTGTCCATAGAACCCGCATTAAGTGCTAAACCATTAGAAACACCTAAAGCTATAATTGAGTTGTTTCCATTAGGTAAAGTTTCATTTAATTGTGCGAAAATTACAACTTTAGTTTGTCCAAAGAGTTTAATCTCATTTTGGTCTGCCGCTGTTAATTTGTTCAATACTACATTCACCGTAGGAGTGTAGAAAATAGTTCCATTCTCAGTAGAACCTGTAATTGTTTCGGAAACACTCGCAGCACCTAAAGGCATTGCATATCTATAAATAACAGAACTTGTTTCCATATTAATATCAGAAACCTCTCCTGTTGCTTGAATTATTCCCGCTGTTTCTATTGGAGTTAAAAATTGGTCATAAACCCCAAAATATAGGTAGCGAACGCCACCCGAAATTCTCGAACAGTCTAATTCTCTCCCTTTTGTAAGTGCTATACAATGTGACATTTTATTTTATTTTTTTGGGTTAAGGTAGGGAGGGTTTTAAAGCCCCCCCTTCCATTATTTATTGTTATGATACAACTACTATCTCAGATTCAATTCCGTACTGTACGCCTGCTGAATAACGAGCTACCATTCTCATATTATCTGAACCATCTAATTGAGCCATATCAAGAAGGTCAATCCTAGTAGTATCAGAAAGTAAATCAGTACCGAAGTAAAGGTTTTCTTTTGTTGCAATTACTAAATGATTATCTAACATTCCTTGACAAACTGCGATTTTAATTCCTTCAAATACAGGAGTATAATCATCATTCATAGAATATTGATTTACAAATCCTGAAGCCGATACAGCTTGTATGTATAATCTGTAAGTCTTAGGACTAACATAAATATACAAATCTTCCTTAGTGTAAATAGTTGCAGGGATAGCCGCTGTTCCTAATTGGAAATTTTGTACAATATTATCTGCGTCAAAAATTGTTCCTGCTCCACCTTGACTTGCTTGTTGAATAACAAGAGGTGCATTAGCTGCTAATAATAATCCCGTACCCGCACCTAAAAATCCTGTAAAAGTTCCTGATGCTGCTACTCCTGTTCCTGACCAAATACTTGTTTCTACTCCTTGAGCAATAATTTCTCCCAAGTGTGCGATTAAGTAATCTTCAAAAGATGGTGGTGGTGGTGCTCCTGCTCCTGCTCTCATTTGTAGACTCTCCCAAGAGCTTAATAAGTTAGCTTTACAGATTTCAAGATTCACTTGAAGGTTCTTAGGCTCAATTACTTGTTCAGTTAAAGCTAGTGTTCCCGCTGATAAGAAATCGCATCCTGCATCTCCTATTACTGCACCCGCTTCCAATCTTTGGATAACTTGCTTGTATTTAATGTTCTCCAATAAAGTTGTAAACTCTAATGAAGTTGATTGTTTTAGTGCCGCTGAGATGTAAAATCCAGCCGCCGTTCCTGCGAACGTACTTCCTACCGTAGTTGGTAATGACATAATTTAATTATTTATTTATTAGTTATTTAAGTCGTATAAAAATTTGTCTTTCCTAGACAATTTATTGTAATTAGTTTTGTTCAATGTAGGTTTATTTGAACTAAATTTATTTGTATCTAAAGCTAATGAATCAGGTTGTGCAGCTAACTCAGCTTTTAATTTATCATTTTCAGCCTTTAAGTCATCAATTGAAAACTCTTTAACCTCTTTTGTTGTTATTGTTTTAGGTAGACTTGAAGGCTCTGTAATTTCTTCAGCCATTTCTTCAGTTGCTTCTACTTTATCTTCTTTTAATGAAGCGATTGCTATTTCAAGGTTCTCAATTCTTTTTTCCATTCCCTTCCAATCAGCTACATCAGCTTCTTCAGCCGCTTCAACTTCTTCAACTTCTTCTTCTTCAACTACTTCTTCAGTTTCAGTTTCCATCACTTCAGCAACGATACCTTCTTCCTCAACAGTAAATGAAACACCTGTATCTAACTTATAAGTTCCAATAGGTAAAGGAATTGTCGTACCATCTTCAGTAAGTACCGAAACATCTACTCCCGCAACTAATTCATCAGCCGTTGAAGTTAGAATAGTACCATCTTCTGTTTTCGCTTGCCATTCCATTGACACTTCTACTTCCTTGTCAAGTCCTAGTGCGACTAATATTTGTTCTTTAATATCCATAATTGTTTTTAATTTATTTAGTTGATTTATTGATTATTTCTTTTAGTGCTTCAAGTATCTGTTCGTCAGTTGGTTTCTTTTCAGATAGCTGTTCCATTTTATCTGTGAAATATCCCTCAATGCTTAACCCTTTTAATTCACCTGATTTTATTTTTTCCCATAATTCATCATTCTCAATCTTCATCTTAACAAACCAAGTGCCGTTCGGTAAGTCATATCCATAGAGTTTTGACTTATCACTATCACCTTCCTTAATCCAAGATTCAACTGTTAAAACGCCTGATACTCTATCTTGATGTTGGTAAGTAGCTTTGTGATGATTGTTGTGTCTTAGATATAATTCTGATGCCTTGCGTACTGTGTCTTTAGAAAAGTAAACATAGTAGTCTGATTGCGTCTGTGGGTCGTGCCTAAATATTTGCTTGTTCGGTATAAGTGCGGGACTAACCAACATTCTCTTTTCCTCATCAACTTTAGCAAAAGTTAAGTTGTTTTTTTCTTTGCCAAAAAATACAAAGTCTTGCTCAATCGCAGGACTAGTCACTAAGCTAATTGCGTCAATCGCCAACTCCTCTGAGTCATCTGCAATTACTAATTCAACTATTCTTGTCGGTGTCATAATAGGGTATAGATTTTAATTAATTCTGTTTGATTTGTTGTTTTTTATAATTTAACATAATGTTTCTAAAAAAATGCTTCAACCCTAGTCTTTTAACGTTATATGTTTTTGAATACTAGCAGCCCTCAAACTACTTGAAGTTGCTTAAAGCGGCTAAAAAGTACCTTAAATTAAATTGTTGCTCTACGTCTAATATTGGCTAATTGGTTCTGACTATTGGACATTTCATCTGTTAAAACAAATGCTTTCATAGGCTCAGGCTTGATACCACCACTTAAATCAAATGCTCCTGACATCATTTGTGGAGCGGGTGTTTGAGCAACCGCAGCCGAACCACCTCCTCCTCCTCCTCCTCCTCCTGTAGGACTTCCACCACTTGCAATTTTAGAAATATTCAATGCTGCAAATCCCGCTGCAAGTGCTGCCATAGTAACAGGATATGCACCGAAACTTCCCGCTGTAGCACCTATATTAGCATTGGCTGATGTAAAGGCATTTTGAACTCCTTGAACTCCTGAAATAGTAGCTTGTGCAATTGCAGCCGCCTTAGCTATTGCTGTTCCTTCTCCTGCGGCTTCTCCTAACAATGCTATTCCTTGATTTAGCATCTCACCTTGCATATCTTTTTTTGCCTGTTCAATTGCTATTATTTTATCAGCCGCTATCTTATCAGCCGCTATATTTAAGTCCCTACTTTTTTGCTGTTCTTCATTCCACTTATCATTATCAGCCATCTTTTTTTCCCACGCTGCATCTTCATCATCTAAAACCTTCTGTGCCGCTGCATCATCTTCCGCCTTTTGTGTTGCTCTTAAGCTATTCAAAAAATTCTGTAAACTTATCTGCCTTCCTGCCGCTTCTTGTTTAACATTTGCCAATGCAATTGCCGCTTCCGCTTCAGCATCTAAATCTTCCGCTGTACTTTCAGACATTGCTACTTCTTGTTGTTTTAATTTTAATGTTTCTTCAGCTAATGCAATTTTTTTATCTTCTAATTCTTTTTCAATTGCAAAGGCTTGAACCGCTGCCGCTTCTCTTTCTGCATAAGTCTTATTTATATCTTCAGCAACTAATTTTAATTTTTCTACTTTTGCTATATTTTGAGCTGTTTCAACATTTAATGCTCTTTGTGCATCTTTTAATTTTTGACTTGCGTCCACCATTATTAGAGTAGCCTTTGTTTCTTCTACTATTTCTTCAGTAATTCCTTTGAAATTTTCTTTTACATCTGCTAAAGATTCAGACAATGGCTTGCTAAATACATTGCTAATAATTCTACCTAATCCTGCAATCCTATCAGTTATAACTGAAACAGCCGCACCCATAGTAGCTAGAGCTTTTTCTAATTTCTCAGCACCATCTTTTGTACTTACTAGATAGGTTGCTAAAGAACCAAAAGCTACAATGAATAATCCAATACCTGTACTTGCTATCCCTACTTTTATTACGTTAAATAATGTTTTAGCCCCTCCAATTATTTGTCCACTAAACATTTTCTTGAACCCTACTCCTGCAAGTTTTGCTTGTAGAACAATTTGAGTAAGTCCGTTTTTCATTATTTTAGCAACGTCTTTGAACTTATCTTTTACTCCGCCAATAGTAATCCCAAATGCACCGAAATTATTAGTTAAATCTTTTGTTTCTTTATTTACTTCTCCTATGTTTGATTTAATCTCTGCTTCTATTGATATTTTTTCTGACATAATTTTAATTTTATAAAGTTACTCCCGTTTTAATTTGTGTGAATGTTATGTTACTACACCATTCTATTGTCATATCTGTGTGTCCTCTTACTCTCATTGCGAAATTAGTTCCATTTACTATTCCTGTTGGCTGCCAATTAGTAACTGTTCCACTACTTTTTATCGTATCTCTTTCTCTTGATATGCTTAGAACTCCTGACTTATTAATTATAACACCCCTCTCAACCCAACTAGCAAAATCACCTACTGAACCTGTTGCGTGTGTACCGCCTACTCTAACAGCTATTACATCACCGTGAAAATACATAACAGTATTATCAGGAATAGCAAATAAACTATCAGTAGTATTGTTCAGGTAACTTGAATTATTACTTCCGTCCACACTTTGATATCCATACAATACCTGAATTGATTGCCTTTCACCTAAAGTATCTGTTGTAGCATTACCACCTAAGACAATAGAGTTAGTTGCTGTAGCCTCACCTAAAGTGCCTTGAATTGAAGAATTTTCGACATAGCTTTTTATTGTATTATTACTTCCAATTACTATGTTGTTCTTTGTTAAAGATTCTAAGGTATTTTCTTCACCCATTACATAAGTATTATCTACTCCATTAGCTACATTATTTCGTGGACCTTGCGTGTTATTATTTATATTATCAAATGTAGTTGCTACATCAATATTGTGTATAAATATTGAACAAGTGCCTGTTGCTTTATTATAGGTATATCCGTAGGCTTCGCATTGTAATTGATTAGGTTTTATTTCCACAAAAACTTTTTCATCTCCTTCTTGAATCTGTGTTTCAAAATTAACAATTCCACTCTCCAAAACTGAAGAAGGTCTAACGTTAAGTCCTGATATGAATGGTATAGCCATTATGGTATTAATATAAATTCAACTGTTGATAAATCTTTTGGCTTGTAGTCTATTTTGTTCACTCTAAATACTCTGTTTTTAATCATAACTTTATCATTGAACTTAAAGGTATTTATATCAGAAGGACTTAGGTTTACATTTATAGTCATAATCCTTGTATTTGGATTGTAAAGTTCTGAATAATAAGGTAGCCAATAAGTGTTAAATAGATTATTTGGAGTAGGTGAACCAATAGGTGGCACTAATTGACATTCTCCAAAATTATAATCAATAGTAGTTAAGTTAGTAGGTACATTAGTTATATGAGCAAACTGCAAATAATTAGATTCATTTGCTGAAGCACCTCCATTTTGTTCAGGAATATAATACGTTGTTGTTGTCATAGTTTTTTTACCTACATTGTAAAGAATGCGAGGTAAATTGTCATAACCTGAAGATGTTCCGTCATCAGGATTATAGCTATAAATTACGGGTACAATTAATTCATTCAAGCTAGGTAATAAAGGTCTTATCAATGTAGCTGCAAAAGGAGAAGCAACTATCTCATCTTCACCAACTAATATGTTAAATTCATTTCCTGCATCATACTCTTTACTCCCATATAAATATCCTGAAGTAGCTTCTTTATATACATTAAAATTATAGTCCTCGTCATCTTCTTCATATTTGAAAATGGTTTTTTTATTTAGGTCTATTAATGGTTTTAATTTTATTTGACTAACATCAATTTTTTCAGTCCAATTATGCTGAATACTTCTAGCTGCTAAAGTTGTACCAATTGTATTCCTTACAAATACGTCAGCATAAGGTTCTATAATTATATTAGTATCATTATTAGGGTCAGGAAGTGTTACTAAATTAAACATAGTCAAAAGACCTTTAATAAAATCCCATTGATTTGTTTCTCCTCTTAAAGTTTGTAGTAAGGAATTACTCGTAACTTTAGTAATATTTGTAGTAACATTTAAAATAGATAAACTTTGATATGAAGCATTAGTAGTAGCCTTCATATTTATAGCCCAAGTATCACCCGCATTAAGTGTGAAACTTGCACTTCCTGTAAATGAATGAATTGCGGGGTAAATCTGCATTCCCCAAGAACTAATCGTTATGTCAGGAATACCTGTAGTATTATTAATATCAATTTCTAATTGTAAATTAGGAGCTAAAGTAAGTGAACCGTTAGTAATATCAAAATCATAATCTATTGTATAAGTTGTGCCATCAGTAGGACACGTGAAATACCCAAGTGAAGCATCATAGCCCGCTGCATCAGGAAAGCTATCATTATACCATTGTAGATTTTGCCAATTTCCATTTGAATAAATTTGAGGGTCGCCACTTGCCAAGCTTCCACTTCCTGTTTCAGGTGGTGTTGCCGAACCCCAATTAAAATCCATATACAATCTGTTAAATTCAACTTCACTAAAAAAATTAGATGTGTATGTAAAAGGAATATTAGGTGCATTAAATATTCTATCAATCAAATATTTTATATTTATCCAAGGTCGGAATGTGCTGTCTAAATACTCCAAAACAGGATTGCCTGAACTAGTTGTGTATTGGTGTTCCCAATCAACAAAAGGATATTTTACGGTACTGTTAGCATCTCTAAATCCTGATGTATTAGCATTGGTATAAACTATTCCATTTGCGGGTGAATTTTCATTCCAACTCTTTTGTATATTATCTTTCTGATAATCGTGGTCTAATTCAGAAAAATCTAAATCAGCGAATGTTCTATTTCCAATTATATCTTTTAAAGCCACTACTTCAGAATATAGGTTAATGTTATAGCTAACCTCTTTATCTTTTTCTACTACTTCTAATAGCCTTAAAAAGCCCTTAAACAGAGTGAAGCCATCTTGCTTTAAAACGCATTGGGTTTTATTATAAGGATTAAATATGTAACCGTCATATTCTCTTGTTACTTCAAATATTTGATTGAAGATTCTTTTGTTTCTTTTTGTTTCAGGAATATTAAATGCCTTAGAATATGATTGTACTTTTTCAGCTACATTTTTAAAGTCATCTACACTCAAAGTTAATGGTAAATTCTCATCTTCATATAGGTCTAGTAGCACCTCGCCACTTTCAACTGTTGGGCTTCCTACCGTTGCACCACTTACAGGCTGAACTGATATATTACTTATAGTGAAATCTTCCTCAGCCGTAGAATAGAAGTTACACATTATAGTCATATTCGATAATGTAGCTGTAAAGGTTTTAGTTATTGTAGTTGCAGCCGCAGTTGGAAAAATCGTTACACTCCCTTGTGGATTTACAGTATCAAATATTTTAAAAAGAAAACTTCCATTAGCCGCTTGACCACCTGAAGCAACATCTAATGTAATATTGTAACTAGCCCCAATAACTAAAGGACCTATTCTTTGGTATATACCTGTTGGTTCTGTACTTCCATTTCCTAAAGAATCTAATACAACATTGGGTCCGTTAGAAATTGGATATGCGGGTGTGCCTACTATACTACTTCTGTAACGATACCAAGTATTAACAACTAAAGGAAATGCTCCATTTATAACATCAAGATAAGGTGTTGCTGAATTAGTTTCGTATATTGAAGTATTATCTATTCCTGCAAAATTAATACCACCAACAATCAGTTCAGTTGTTGAGCCTGAAAAAGCATTAAATACTCCGTTATAACTTTGAGGATATACTATAAGTTGTACGCTCATTATACTGATTGTGTTCTAAGTGTTTTACTCTTTTCAACTTCTAAAGCGTATTGAATCAATTTATCATTTGCAACAGTCTTAGTCGTGAAGCTAGATGTTGTCAAGCGTACGGGTGTTATATACTTATTGAAACTTGAATTAGTAGTGTCAGTTTGATAACCTTCTAATATATATATCTCAGGACTGTTTATTAGTTCTTCAAACATTACAGACTTATCTTCATTTACAAAATCTGTATTTATTCTTATCATATCATTTGCATTAACTCTAAAGGATTTTTTACCTCCTTTATAAGAATCAATTCTGTAAATAGCTTCATTCCAAGTTCCTTCTAATTGGTCATAAGTGCTACCGTTTGTTTTTATAGACTTAATTGATTTCATATTAAATGTGAAATAATCCCAACACCCCCATTGGTTTAACCAACAAAGTCTGATAGGTTCATATCCTTTTAATGAATTACATTTAATATTAAATCTACTTGATTGCATTACATCAACCGCTCCCGCCTTAACAAATGCAACTGTATAATGAGTAACCGTTGTTCCCGCTGTTAGATAGCCATTATAAATCGTACTCCAAGACTTTAGATTTGCAGGACCTACTCCAACAAAGCATAAATTTTCCCCCGCTGAGTCAGCATAAGTAGTCCAAGCACCATTAGTAAATGTCCTAGAAATAGTATCATTTCCTAAGTTAGTTGCACCATCAAAAAATTCAAACCTCACATTTGTCCACCTGTTTGTAGCTCCTTGGTCTACTGAATTAAATCCAATAGTATGGTAATCGTTTTCAAATATATCTTGTTCATAAGGTGCATTAGTATATAATTCCCCTAATTTATCACCCGCTGCAACTATCGCTTCCTGATGAAAAATATTAGTATCAAAACCAAAGTAATTAAATGAATTAGAATCTATATTATCTGTTTCTTTTATATAAGCATTAAACATCTGTCTCTCAGTTGAAACGTCTTTATCATTTATTTGAACAGGTGATTCATTAGTTAAGGTTGCTCCATAAGCAACAAACTTTATTTTCAGATAAACTATGCTGTTTGTATTCCTTGAGTATTTATTAATCAAATGAATAGGAAATGTATCAGTTGCTGTAGCAACAGGATTAGCTTTAAATTGTGCTTGTGTATATGCTAAATTATCAGCCTTTACGTATGATTCAACTATTGAACTGAAATCAAATATTCCACTCCCTGCATTATTAGGTGTTGTTTTAAAAGTACCCACTAATTCAGAAGCTAAGAAAGTAACAGGAACACGTGAAATATATACTTCTGCGGCATAACTTACATTGAAATAATTAGCCACTACAGTAGTATCTGATACAACCCAAATCAACGGAAAGCCAACAGGTGCTAATTCATATAAAGGTTCTTGGTCTATTGAAATTGTTACTGCCATTTTATTTGTTATTTAAAGTTTCTATTATATCTTGTTTTAATTCTGCTCCAAATTCTTTTGGAAAGCTTTGCATTGCTAACTGCAAAGGTCTTTGGAAAAAGCTAATCCCTTGTATGCCTTTAGTCTTAATTGAACGCCCTATGAGGAACGCTAACGTCTTATTGGTTATAAACCTACCTGTCTTACTATCCCTTCCTTTAATGCCACGCATTTTAATCCACTTTGTCAATACACTTGAAGGCGGTTGCTTGGTGGTATATTTATAAGGAGTTGAAACTGTTTTTCCTTGCCAATCTTTATAGGTTCTTTTCTTCTTATTTCCTGATACTCCTTTATCTACAAACTTGCCATAATAATCCATCATAAATTGAACTGTAAAATCTCCGTTTGATTCAGTTTCTACTTCAAAACTAATTGAATTATATAGCTCTTTACTTACGTTCTTCTTGCCTTTGGTTAGATTAGTCCTTGCTTGCTTAACTACATATTTACCAAAACTTTCTAAGTATCGTTCTAAATTCTTTGTATTCATAATTGATAAGTTATTTTAAATTTCTTCCAACCTATTTGTATTATTAATTTTCCTAGTTTTATTGTAAACATTATTGAGCTATCACTTTGTCAGCCATAGGTATATTGCAAGTCTGAAACTCATTATGCACCGTTACATCTAAAGTGAATACCCAACCCGTAAGTAAGTTATCAAACCTTTCTGTGAATGGTTCAAATGTATATTCTCCTTCAGTAACATAATCTTGATTATTAATATCTAATGAGCCTACTGATTGCCATTTACTATTTCTAAAGATACTTACTATATCTACACAAGTTTGAAGCGTATCATTGAATACATCTATCTCATTAGTTAAGTCTTGAAATGGAAGGTTAGGAAATGGATTCGGTAGAAATGGAGGGTGAATAAACTGTTCTTTCCAATCTTCCTTTTCAGAAACTAAATCGCATACAAATATTTGGAAGCTATAAGTCAAAGAAGCATAGCCTGTAGAAACATTTACGGGATTAATATGCATCAAGGGAAATAAAGTTTCTTTAGATAAATCAATATCGTAAATATCGCCTACAGTTGTTGTATGGATAAACTTATGCTGTTTACCAATATTCCTTATTGTATTTATTAAATTAAAATACGTCTTGTTATATACTGCCATTTCTTTTTACTTTATTTTGTGAGCTTAAATCTGTTTCATAACTAAGCCACGTTAAACAATCTAATAACATCAATTTTGTTATCGGTGCTAAATTTACTATCTGTTCATTGCATAATCTGTGAAGCACTCCAAACCACCCCCACTTCTCTGCAAATGTTTGTGATGCTACTGCACCTTCATTCCCTTCTGCCGCTCCATCAAATATAATGGCAAAATCCCTGACAATACCTTCCCGAAATTGTAAAAAAAAACTAGAGCAGATTGCACTTGTTCCGCTGACATTAGCTTCATTTCTTCCGCCCGCATTCGTATATCACCATCATAGGCTTCAATTATATAAACCTTATTTTTCTTTTCCTTTATTGGTCGGTATAAAATAGCCATTAACTCAGGAAGGTGTTTCTCAATTCCCGCTTTAATATACGTTTCAATATCTGCATATTCACCGAGTGTAATATCATCAAGGTTTGGATGGAATCCATACTCTATCTTATTAACGATTATAAGGCGTTTTAAGACACTATCTTGTTCTTGCTGCATAGCACCAACCAAACTCATAATTTGAGCAACGTC